>Ga0315268_10000005_pt1 | contig 273858 bp, 277 predicted proteins | sample C1_top_MG_FD_204535 | JGI IMG/M metagenome (GOLD analysis project Ga0315268, IMG submission 204535) | Sediment microbial communities from Yellowstone Lake, YNP, Wyoming, USA - C1_top | ecosystem: Environmental > Aquatic > Freshwater > Lake > Sediment | place: USA: Wyoming | collected 2017-08-01
CACGCAAGGGCAACTTCAAGATCGACATCCTAGACGTAGTCAAGTGCACGGGCTCCTACAGCATGAGAGGAGACGGCGCATACAACTCGCTCTACATGCCAGGAGCAGACCTAGACGGCACAGACCTGTGCCACGTGGGCATCCTAGACCTCGTAACCATCAACGGCAAGTACGGACAAACGTTCAACAACCCACCAGCCACAGTTGTTTTCGGTTCTGGCAACGTAACTTGGGCAGCCCCCGCACCTAACGAGCAACTGGTTAATGCGGGTCCAAAGTTTGACTACTACTATAGAGTCCACGTAGGTGCTGTTTGGCGTTTCTACACTTACGAATGGTTCTATGCACCAAAAGCAGCATGGGTACTCAAAGTGATGTGGACGCCAGGAAACCCGATAATAGGCCATCAAATTTGGGGGCTCACATGTCCGGGCGTATGTCCTACTTATGGACAAGCCCTTGGCAACACTGTGTGGTGGTGCAGAGCGTTCTCTCCACCATGGCAATGCTTCACCTTGTGTGTGTGGTACGCCGACGGTTCTGTCGAGTGTTTCCACGTCAACATAGGCTGGGACCCATAGACACAAACGAAACCAAAACAAAAATCCCCCTTTTTTTGTTTAGAGCTTTAACTGAAAAATAAAAAAGAGGCAAATACGCCTAAACCTTCGGAACACCACCATAAACCTATGTGTCAAGAACAACAAGCAACCCTTTTGTTGAAAGAATTCAAAGGATACCCCCCTGCTCAGCCTCAAAAACAAAACCAACTACAATGTTTAAACAGTAAAAATGTGGCGCACTAGCTTGAGCCATCGAAGTGTCACATTCGCTGTCTTGCCCCTTGCCCTCCCTGATTTACTCGTAATGCGATTAGAAAGCAATTCTGTTGACGAGAACTTCGAAAAAAGGGGATTGTGGCTTTAAAGAGTAAGCCGTTTAACAAGCTATTTTGTGCCAAAGGTCTTCTTGACCCAAGCTCGGGTTTTTTCCATGTCTTCTCTGAAGCGTTTAAGCTCTTCTGACGTTCTCTTGGGTGCTACGGGTTCTTCTGCTGGCGTGGCGTAAACGTCAAGCAGATCGCCTTTTGGCTGTTTGGCGATGTTTATGTTGACTTTTAGACCTATGTTCACTTTTTCTGGATCAATATCTCGCATCGTCATGGGCAGGCATGTGTTCGTGCCGTCGATTCTTATCATGGCACCCACGAGCGGTTGCAGGTGTGCCATTGAAGGCCAAGCGATGGTCATGATCGTGTAGGAGTGGACTTCTCCCTTCTTTTTAAGCTCGATCCATCCGGTTTCAGCAAGTCTGCATTTGGGGTTGAAGCAGTGCGCGCGTGGCGGGCAGTAGACGAGTCCGCATTTTGGACATTTAGTGCCATACAGTTTGCCTTGTTGCAGGCCTATGAAGAAGGGTGAGACTTTGCCGTAGCTGTGATGGAAGAGGCTTCCGTGCGGTCGGTGCACGATCATAAACGTTTCAGGCTTCAACTCGTTGAGTGTTGGTCCGTCATTCATCTCGATTATCTTCCAGCCTTCTGGTGTCCAACCGCCTTTGCGTTCCCAGTCTTGCCACTGTTTTTCGTCGATCTTCTTCTCTTTCAGGATCTTTTCTGGTCCTGGTTGCTTCATCTTGCTACACCTCCAAGACGACGGCGCCTGCTTGGCATCCTGTGCCGCCGTGTCCGTGTATGAAGCCTTTCTTTGGGTTTCGCAATTGTCTTTTTGGTGCGCCCCATTTTTTGGCGATCTGGTTGCTTAGTTGCCAGTAGACATCGACTACTTGTGCGATTGATGTTGAGCCGACGGCGTGTCCCTGTGCTGTTAGAGCGCCGCTGAGCTGGCATGGCAATTCGCCGTCGCGACTGATTACTCCGTCGCGCAGCAGCTTCTTTCCTTCACCGCGTTTGCAGAAGTCAAAATCCTCAAGCCCAGCCAGTACTACGCCTGCGTACGGGTCGAAAATCTCAACGAGGCTCATCTCTTTGCGTGGGTTCTTTACTCCTGCGTCTTTGTAGGCCATTCTTGCAGAGACTCTTAGTGAGCCGAAGTTTTGTAGGTCTGGGTAGGGGGACATTGGTTTGGGCACGTGTTTTGGCCAGATTTTTTCGTCTTCTGGGTACAGACCTTTCCATGCGGGGTTGTCTGGTCTGTCTCCAGCTCTCATGGTGTCTGCGCCGAAACCTACGCCGCTTATCCATACTGGGTTGTCAGTGAGCTTCTTCGTTAATTGTTCATTGGCTAGTAGCAGTGCTGAGGCGCCTTCGCTCGTCATGGCGCATTCGTACTGTCGGTATGGCCAAGAGATCAGGCGAGATTTGTAGACGTCGTCTACGGTTATTTTTGTGAAGCCGTGCTGGGCTGGCCATTGCGCGTATGGGTTTTCGAGCGAGTTGTTGTGGTTTAGTACTGCGACTTCTGCTAGGTCTTCTTCGGTGTCGCCATATACGTGCATTCTGCGTGCTTCCATGGTGGCGTAGAAAGCGTTGTAGGTGAAGCCTGAGACGAAGTCCCAGTCTGTGTCACCTGCGATGGCTATGGCTTCGTTGACTTTTTGGATGGGTAATTCGTTCATTTTTTCCCATCCGACTACTAGAACTGCGGGGAACATGCCTGAGCGTACCCATAATGCTGCGTTTATGACGGCGTCGATGGGTGTGGCTCCGCCTGATTCTACTCGGTATGAGGGTACGGCGCTTAGGCCTAGGTAGTCATTGATTATCCAGTGCATGCATTGTTGTTGTTCGAGTATGTCGCTGAAGTAGCTGTAGCAGGCTGCGTAGCCTTTTTTGACGAAGTCTCCGAGTTCCAGATCGGGCACATCGTCTAGGATCATTTTTACGGCTTCTGCGCACATCTCTTCTTGCAGTGTGTGTCTTGGGTTGTCGAACCTTGATATGCTTCCTGCGACTATTCCGACTTTGTTCGTCAAGTTTTTTCCACCTCAAATTTGAAAGCGTAGTGGGTGATTTCACTATAAGATTCTTACGGAAAACACATGCAATTATGCTCATGAGAAACAAAGCTGAGCACGTTTGAGCGTGTCATTGGTCTAACGAGACAGTTGGCGACGTTTGATTCAAATCTTGGGGGGGTTTATACAAATGCGTTAACCAAAAGCATAAATCGTGAGGGTTTGTCAAATTTTTTCAAACCTAAGCCGTGCTTCTGTCAATCCTCTGTTACTATAATCATTTGCTCTTAGAATGTGCCGAAAGCTCTAGATATTAAATAAAGAAAAAGAGGGATGTTAAATCTGGTGTGGTTTTTTCTTTGCTAGAGCAACCGCGACCAGCGACGTTGCGATTAGTAGTGGAAAGATTATGATCTGCGAGAACTCGGGAATAGCAGTGGTGCCTGTAATCTCGATAGCGTTGACACTGTGATAATAGGTGAAGTACAGTGATGTGTGGGTCCTGTTGACTTGCGTAACAACTAGCCCTGGCGGGTCCAATGGTAATCCTCCGTTGATTCTGACATCATATGTTCCATCCAGCATTTCGTTTGGGATTGTGATGTTGCACATGCCCAGTGTGCCATCGATTCCTGTGACAGTATAGTTGATCGCATGGGGAGGATTAATCAAACGCGATATGTCGATTGTTTGACTAGGTGTTGCGTTAGCGATGACCAATTTGATAATATAAGAGTGCCCAGGCGGAGTCACCGTATAGTAGTAGGTTAGGGGTGGGTAGTAGTTTCCAAAGCAGTAGGCTCTGTCATATGTGGCAACGAAGAGTCTTCCGTCTGCGATGATTGGTTCATTTGGACCATAAGTCGCGAAATATCGGGTCCAGATTATCTGGCCGTCGTTGATGCTCAAGGCATAGAGTTTGTAATCGTTTCCGCTGAAAAACATTTTTCCATCGGCAACTGCGGGTGTTGTAGGATAAGTGCCAACCGTCATGCTCCATTTCTTGATTGGGTCGTTCTCGTTGAAATCTCCTGTAAACCCGCTTGCGTACAGAGCGTACGCTTTCTGGTAGGGTGTGGTAACGTAGAGAATGTCGTTGTAGAATGCTGGGGAATTTTCAATGGCGTAACTTGATAGAAGTGTCCATTTCCAGATTTTTTCGCCGTTCGAGTTGGTTGTTGTTGCGTTCAACGCGAAAATAGAGTGGTCCGTGCTGGAAGATCCAATGTATACTTTGCCGCCTGCTACGCATGGTGTAGAGCGAACCTGACCGCCTGTGGTATACCGCCATTTCAAAGTAGCAGCTAAATCGTTGGATATGTCTAACGCGTAGACTTTGCCGTCGTCGCATCCGAAGTAGAGCATGTTGCCGTCAATAGTTGGTGAGGAATAGATTTTGTCGCCAGCCGTGTAGTACCATTTGAGTAGTAGTGTTGTTGCGTTCAGTGCGTAGAGGTAGTTGTTCGTAGCTCCGAAGAAGACTTTTCCGTATGCGACTGCGGGGGTGGTGTATATTTGGTTGGGACTTACGCTGTATTCGTGGATTTTTGCGCCGGTTGTTGCGTTTATGGAGTAAAGGTAGCCACTCGTGGTGCCCACGTAGATCACGCCGTTCGAGTAGGCAAGGTTTCCTCCGGGCGAGCCAGTGAACGCGAAAGATTGCCAGAGCATGACGCCGGTGGTTTCGTCTAGGGCGTACAGTTTAGGTCCTGTGCCGGTGATTATTAGTTTTCCGTCTATGACGATTGGTGTACAGGATGGGTAGATGGTTGTTGATTGCCATATGGTGCTGTTGTTGTTTGGTGCTGTCGAGGTCGTTGTTCCTGTGCGTGCCAGATCATGTTTCCACATGGGCCAAGGATCAGTAGTCTGATAAAGTGCGTGAGTCATCTGAGTTAACGTTCCTATGGCAAGTAGTAATGCTAGAGCAACGCTGAGATAGATTGATTTTTTCATTTCTTTGATTTCCTGCATCTGTATGCGAACATACCTTTTCGGAATCTGAACTAATAAAACTTTAGCGCGTGCCGAAAGCAAAGAGGCGTTCGTGTTGAGCTAGAGCAGTCGACAGGTCGTTGTATGCGATTCATCCGTCGGTGCGGGGTGTAATGCTGCAAAATGTTATGAAGGTAATGATCAGATAACCCTTAGTCACAAACGGGCAATCACGGAATCAGGTTATAATGAGTTCAACATGAAGATGCTGAATACTCTCTTTGCAGGTGGTTCGACAAGTTTCCTTTGTTTTCGTTTTTTCTGCTTTTCCAATAATTCAGTGTATTCCTTCAAGACCTTGTCAATGTTCCATTCCTTCTGCGGTCCTAGGATTAAAGCCCAATAGTTGCGTTCACGTTTCCACTGAACCCAGAGCCAAAGTGTGAAAAGTGGTGTTATAGGAAGAATTATCGTAGCCCACGGACTTACCCCAAGCAAATATGCCACATACAGCATCGCAAGTACATAGAACTTCACAGACCAAGTGCGGAATACTACAGACCAGACTGACACATCCGTGAGGCCCTCGCCTAGCAAACAAATTGAATCCCACACTTCTGAACAAAAATGCTTGACTCTGTTTGCCAACGTTTCTTCTTCCATTAGCATAACTGGCGGAAAACTATACTTAAGTCTTGGTCTGTGATGCAATTGACAACGCGTGCTGTAATCCACTTGTTGGAAATGCCACAAATCATAAGAATTAAGGCAGAAGAACCTTTTGGGTTGTGGCTGCGTGTGCTGTTTTTGATGTGACTGCGGTTCTGAAAATAGCTTTGAGTTTTAGAAGATGTGACAAGCGATAGACGAAGATCAGCGTCCATCCCATATAACAGACTCTGTTTTCTCCTGTAGACCATAATTGCCAGTTGTGTTGCAATCATAAAAATAGCTAGAACAGATAGCCTTTCTGCAAAATGTTATAAGTGCATTGATCAAACAGTCTATCGCATACTCAATTATAGGAGAAAGAAAAACTTTGAACAAGAAAGCAACAACAATCTGCATACTCATCGCAACATGCCTTCTAGTATCCAGCGTTGCACAGTTAAAGCTCGGATTCGCAACCGACATGCCCTCACCCGCATGGACAACCAGAACCTCCATGCCAACCGCAACAGGACAAGCCGCTGTAATAACAGGCGACAACGGGCTCATATACGTCACAGGCGGATTCGACGGAAGCGACCCACCAACCGCACTAGTACAAGCCTACAACCCAACCACGAACACGTGGTCATACAAAACCTCCCTACTACACGCCATAAGAGGCGCAGCCGTAGCCAAAGGACCTGACGGGCTCATATACGTCATAAGCGGATGGGATGACTCAACACCTTATACAGAAATCGTTCAAGCCTACAACGCAACCTCAGACTCATGGTCTCTGAAAGCATCCATACATACTCCAGCATGGATGGCTACAGCCGCAACAGGAGACGACGGCAAAATATACGTTTTCGGCGGAGAAGACGATGACACCTCCTACAGCAACAAAACCCAAATATACAATACCAAAACGGACACATGGACTAACGGCACCGACATGCCCACAGGAAGACAAGGAGCAAGCGCAGTCAAAGCCTCCGACGGCTTAATCTACGTCATAGGAGGATACAACGGAACCGCTCTCTCAACCGTAGAAGCCTACAACCCCACAACCGACACGTGGACCACCAAAGCATACATGCCCACCCCCAGACTAAGATTCAGCGCAGTCCTAGGGCCTGACAACAAAATCTACGCCATAGGCGGAGGAGAAACCTACAGCAACAACGACCCACCATACTATAACACTGTTGAAATCTACGACCCCAGAACCAACACTTGGACAACACCAACATGGTCTGAATCACTCTTACCCACAGCACGAAGAGAACTCGGCGCCACATTAGGCAACAACGGCAGAATCTACGCCATAGGCGGAGCCAACGGAGCATACCTCACCACCAACGAAGAAGCCATAATCACACTACCAGAAAACATCCCGCCAACTGCCTACATCGACTCCATCACCCCGAACCCCGCCACCGCAGGAGAACCAACGATACTCACAGGCCACGGCGCTGACGTAGACGGCTATATCATAGCCTACAAGTGGCGATCCTCAACCGACGGAACGATAGGCACGTCAGCCACACTGAACATCTCAACACTATCAACAAGCGTACACAACATATACTTCAGCGTCAAAGACAACAGCGGTGCATGGTCACCAGAAGCCACAGCAACCCTAACAGTCGCCAACCTCACCGAAGACCCACTCTACAAGAAGATCCTCGACCTAAACAGCACACTCAACAATCTACAACAACAAAACTCAAACCTGAACAACAAACTCAACAACCTGCAAGGACAATACGACAACCTGACAAGCAAGCTCGACAACATGACCTACGAGTTATTGGGCACGGGCATAATCACAATCATCCTAATCATAGCCATCATCGCCGTCATATTCATCCCACCAAAACGCAAAACGCCACCCACAACAACACCGTCCACCTAAATCCCCCTTTTTATTTCAACCATTCTCTAAAAAACAGACTGAAAACTGCTTTTCAAACGTGAAAATCACTTAAATCCGTCCTATTTCCACTTTCTAAGCTAGGAGCACAAGCCATTTGGCAAACGTAACCACCGAAGACGTCCGAGACACAATCAACATAACCGACACCGACATCCCAGACACCAAAATCCAAAAAATGATCAGACGCGCCGAAGTCACGCTCGAGCTTGAACTAGGCAAAGAAATAGATTACACTGATTGCACGGACGCCGAAAAAGAATTCATAACCATCCTAGCAGCCGTCTACGCCATCTGCTACCTAACAGGCGGCAGCGCAGTCGGCTTAAGCTTCAGCATCGGCGACCAAGACGTTTCAGTTCTCAGCAACGCACCACCCTTGGAAGTTTTGCAAACAGAACTGGAACGCATCTTAAGCAGCCTGAAACAACCCACACTCAGGAGCGCATGAGCATGGCTACGGTTCCAGAAGCCTACTACCAGTTCATCATGGACTACGCGCCCTACGTTTACGTCATCCCGCCAAACACGCCCGACCCAGCGTGGGGCAAAGCCGCGTTCGCGGCAGCCTTCGCGATCGACTTCCTCTTCGAAGCCAGCTCAAACCCACAGTTCGAAGCTCGAAGAACCGAAATCACCAACAAAACCGCAAGCCTAGCCGACTGGCTCCTAACCCAGCAATGCACAGACCCAGGTAAGCTTGCGTATGGCGGCTTCAAGAGCAACGAAACCAGCACGTACTACTACAGCGTCGACGCCTGCCGCGTTGTTCCTTCGCTCTTGAAAGCCTATGCGTTAATTGGCAACGCTGGCTACTTGAACGCCGCGGTTCTAGCGGGCGCCACGTATCTCTACAGCATGCAGCACAAACCAAGCCAACTAGGCGTTCACGACAAGTACTACGGCGGCTTCGCAAGAACCATCACGCTTGCTGGTGCGTGGCTTCAACAGATGGACATCGAAACCCTTTACGGACTTGTCGGCTTGAAAATGCTGTGTGAATATGATTCTTCAAACAAGAGCAAGTACGAAACCATGATGGCTGACGCGTTAGGCTTCTACCGAACAGGCTTGGAAAACGTTTTTCTCTCTTATGACCCGCTTCCGACTGGCGACGGAGAATGGCACCGAGCAGACACGAACGAAACCACCGTCTACGATGATCCTTTCGCTTACGCATTGTACGGCGTCTACGAATACGAGGGTTACAGCCTAACCGTGCAAAAAGTCTACAACTTCCTCAACACCATACGCGCCTCAGCAGAGTATCCAGCCTACAACCCAGCGATCTGCTGGGCAGGCTACATAAACGTGGCTTCACGCATGGCAGCATGCGACTATTATGACGCAGTCACGTCTGGGATACTATGGAGAATCCGCAAGAACCACGACAAAACCAGCTTAAAATTCAGCATGCAAACCATCGACAAACACCAGAGCGAATTCATGTACTGGGGCGCAAAACACGCCGACTACAGCCCTGTAGAGAATAAGCAGGCAATGGCTACAGTTTGCTGGCTTGCAAGGCTTTACCTCAACTACGAAGAGCCGACCACACGGTTCACCCAAATCCTGAACTCAAGAGGCGAGAACATTATTGTCTACTGTGTCCGAGAAGCAGCCGACACCATAAGCTACGGAGAAGCCGTAGACGCAAAAGCCATAGTGTCTCCAACGCGAACCGAAGAAGTCCTCGTAGAACCAGGGTACGTGATAAACGATTACCTGACTCTATACTGTTTCACGCCCTTGCGGGTTCACGACAAGGTTCGACGAAAGGGCGAGGACTACGAGGTTCAGACAATCCAAGCCTTCGATTCTCAAGGTGAAACTGCTTATTTCAAGGCTTCTTGCAGGAGGCTTCTGGGGCAATGAGCCAAGTTGAAGACGCCGCAACCACGATAGCTCGTTTGCTCAGCAGATACCTCTGGGTTGTGAAGGATGATGGTGCGGTGGCTAACGTTTACGTGAGCAGAGAGTGGCACGACCGTGAACTGCTGAAGAACTATGATGGACAGATAACGGTGGGCACAGAACGCACGGACGACCAGAAACTCAGCTTTGACGGAAACCTTCGACGCCGTTTAGGATTGGTTCGTGTCAGTGTTTGGGTGGTGGACAAGCCCGAACAGGGCATTGCAGGCAGGGTTCTGCGGGATAAAATTCGCGCTGACATCGTTAGGGTTGTTCGTGAGAAACGCAACAAACCCAACCAAACAGACTATTACTTCAGAGGCATCGGACGGAGCGGTGGAACACACAAAGCCTATCACGCTGCTTCAACAGATGAGTTGGCTCCCACTGATTCAAGTTGGACAGAGCTTACAGATGTTGAGTACCAGAAAATATGGTACAGCGACGACAACCGATTCAGCATGTCTGTCGTGGAAAACGGCAAACACGCCTTGATGCTTTTCCGATTCAGAATTGATGCTGATGAGAATGTTGTTAAACAAATCATGTTGTCGTTCGAAGGCTACGGAACCGCACCTGCTGGAAACGGCGTCACACTGAAAGTCTGGAATTACGTTGCGGGCGCTTGGCAGAACACGGTTTCTGGCACGGGTGGAAGCGACGAAACCCTAAGCATAACTCTGTCGGCAAACTTGCCAAATTACATTGATGCGGATGGTTTTGTCTACTTATTGGCGAGGACAACGAATCCTGCTGATGGCTTCACTTCTGCCGTTCTCTACTGCGATTACGCCCAGATCGTGTTTGCCGTGAACGGCGTGTCTTACGCGGACGTGGCTAGCTTCCGCGATGCAGATGAGGTGCGCGTGAAGCCGCTTCTGTGGTGCACCGAGTTCACGGTAAAAACTTGGATGTTTGAAACTGTTCCAACAACATGAAAGTAACGGAGGAATGATGAAAGAATGAGTATGCCCTATGGCGCTCAAGAAACAAAAATCTACTACGTGCAAGAAACCAACTACGGAGAAACCCCGACCAACCCCTCGATGCTCGGCATCAGAGCTGAGAACGTTGAGCCAGCATTGGGTTCAGGGCTGATTAAGGTTCGTGGAGTGGGAAGCCGAGACGTGCAAGCCGTCAAGAAAGGCTTGCGGCATGTGACCTTGAAGGTGGCGTATCCGTTGCCGAGCGATTCGCCCATAAACTTCCTGCAGCACATCATAGCTTTGAATTCTTTAAGCGTTGAAGTCTTCTACGAAAAAGCCTCAAGCATCATCGACTTGCTACACAAAGGCTGCAGGATGGACAAAGCAACAGTAGAATGCGGAGTCGAAGACATCGTTAAGGCAACAGTAGAACTGACAGGACAGAACGTGGCTGTGGGAACTGCGAAAATATCTGGCGCAACCTACGCGGACTACGCTGGAGCCGTTCCGTACTGCGACAGCTATGTTCAGCGTGGAGACGCAAGTGGCGGAAGCCTGCAGACGGTTGAGCGAATCACCGATTGGAAATTCACGGTGGAAAACAACCTCAAAGCAGTGCCTGTTATTCGCTCTTCCAGCGGTGAACTGCTCAAGTATCTGCCTGCTCGCCATCGAACTTTAACGGGTGAAGCCACGTTTGAGTTTGAGAGCAAGAACGAGTTTGACGACGTTATCAACGATGCTGAATTCAGCCTTAAATTCGGCTTAGGCGGGTCGAACAGTGCGCTTTTCAAGTACTGTAAGTGGGAGAACGTGAGCACTCCAACCAAGGTTGAGGATTTGGTGAACCTGAAGGCGGCTTTCGTGGCTAAAGACGTTGTCATAAGTTGAAGGTGGTTGAAAGTGACTGCTGAAGTGAAGGTTTTAGAAGATTTTGGCAGAGAAGCGTTGTTGCGGAAGAAATGGCTGAAAATATGGGACAGCCTCGGAGCGCGGATTCTGAGGATGCCCAAGTGGATGCAAGACATCCTGCTAGAAGACGTGAACACAGCAATCAAGAACCGAATAGCCATCATGGAGATGATTCAAAATGCGAAACGAAACCATCGAGCTTGACGAACGATACGGCAAAGAATACGCAGGCCACTACATTTTCTCAGAAATCACGTGGGCTAAACGCAGCCGCATAATCCAGAAGTACACCAAGTACAGCGAGATAACGGGTCAAATCATCAGCAGCGATTTCGTAGCTATCCAAGCGGAGACCATATGGGCTTCTCTCAAAGAACAGCCCGCGAACAAGCCAGTCACGCTTGAGAAGCTGCTAGGCGAAGAAAACGGTGTACCTATAGCCCTAGGCGAGCTTCTCAGCCAAACTACCAACAAACTCAACAACGTCAGCGTTGAAGAAACCCGTTTTTTGTCAGAACCATCCGCCGCCAAAGACCAAACCAAACCCTCACAGACTTCCGCCTGTGCAAAGAATTCGGATGGACACCACTTGAACTTAGAAAACAGCCAGCCAAAACCATCCAACAATTCACGGTCATCCTCAACGAACTAGACCATCAAACTGAGGAAGAACGCAAAAAAGCAGAAAGCGAGGCGAAATGGCGTGTCCGTTGAAATGGAGCTTGATTTGGAAGGTGTTGAAGAATTCAAATCTGCGATGGAGAGGTTTGACTCAAACATGCAAAGAAACGTGCGTTCTAACCTAACAGACTGGGCTGCAGCCGTAGAAGCTTCAGCCCGTCAACTCGTTCCCGTGCGAACTGGATACTTGAAAAGCACGATTCATGCCAAAACAAGCGAGTGGCAAGCAGAAATCGGCGTAGAAGCACCTTACGCGCTGCAGGTCGAGTTGGGCACGAGACACATGCGAGCACAACCCTACCTCAATCCAGCCGTTCAGGAGCATCTGCCACAACTTGAACACACAGTTTCCGAAGCAATCGGCACTGCTAAGACGGAGGCAGGCTTATGAGTTTCCGCGAAATCGCTGTTACGATCCGTGCAGTCAACCACGCCAGCGCCGAGTTTTCTAGGATTCAGACCGATGCCGAAGCCTTGAGTGTGAAGATCAAGAATGTGGGGTTGGCTATTGCTGGCTTGGGTGCGACTGGGACAGCTATCGGGCATATTGCGCATGAATTCGGCTTGTTGAATGATGAACAAGCCAAGGTCTTCAACTCCGCCATGCTCATCGTCACGGTCATGGGCATGTTCATGAACACGAGCATCGGCGCGGCTGTGGCTCAGAAGGTCTATGCTGCGGCATGCTGGATTGCCACGGCTGCACAGAACGCGTTGAACATCAGTTATGGCACGTTCTTGGCTTTAACCGGCGTGGGCATCGCGGTTATCGTTGCGGCTGCCGCTGCCATGTGGAGCTTCGCGAACAGCATGAACGCTGCCACCTCCAGCGTCCAAGACTTCAACGAAGCTGCGAGCGAAATTCCAACTCAAGGACGCAGCGTCAAGCGTGCAGGCGAGGAAGAATTTTACAGGCGAGGGGTTGAATAGTGAGCGTTGACATCCCAAAAGTCACAGTTGTTTTTGGCTCGGTTACGCCGCCGCAAGAAGACGTTATAGAGCTCAAGGTTCACTCTGGCTGCACGAAAGAGGTCAGCAGCTTCGAATGCTTACTGCAGAATTGGGACAAGAAATACAGTCCAAACGGGACGAGCCCCATCAACGTCGGCATGGACGGAAGCATAAGCGTCGGCAGAGGCTCCAACGTCCCACAGTTAATCACCTGCCGCGTTGAAAGCGTCAAGTTCGAATCGTCACACGCTGAGCATTACTTGCGCGTCAGCGGACGCTGCTGGGGTGAGAGGCTTTTCCGTTGCGTTGTGACGAAGACCTACGAGAACAAGAAAGGCGAAGAAATCGTCAAGGATTTAATCGACTATTACGTGGGCTTAAATCACGTTCGAGATTCAACCGAACTTATAGAAAACACGGACACGACTTTCACGCGGCTCGAGTACGAGAACACACCTGTCATCGACGTTCTGCAGTTCGTGGCAGAAAGCTCAGACAAGGCATGCATAATCGGGTACGATTTTCGAGTGGCGGCAGACGGCAAGTTCGAGTTTTTTCCACGCGACAGCAAGGCAAGCTCGGTGAACCTTGCTGAGAAGCTTGAGTCTAGCGAGTACGTGAAGGATATTCATCGAATCAGGAACAGGATAACCATCTACGGCGCCGCGGACAAGAGCGTGCCAGTTGATAAGGATGTGTGGACTGAGAGCTTGACGCCGACGGACGGCGCTTGGAGTTCAGTCGGGGGCACCGTGTCGTTCGACACGTCGTTCAAGGTTCGTGGTTCAGGAAGCATAAAGGAGACGGATAGCAACGCCTACTACGGCGGAGTCATCTTCACTCTTAACGCGGGAAAAGAGGTAGATGCAAACCTGTTTCCTATTCTAAGTTTTTGGCTTTACTTGGAGTCGGCGTTCAACGGCAACGTTACCGTTTATTTGATTGACACTTCTGAGCGTCAGGTTTATCAGACGATTGCTTTTGGTAAGGGGAAGTGGAGTTATAAGCAGGTTAAGGTTGGTGTTGTGAATGCGGAGTCTTGGGAGAGCATCGACAGTGGTTTCGATTGGACGAGCATCAAGAAGGTGCGGTTTGATTGTTGGTTTGATGGTGTGGGTTCGGGTAGTTTCTGGGTTGACGGCTTGTACTTCGGCGGCAAACGGTACTCTAGCATGCAGGAGGATGTTGCGAGTCAGGCGAGTTATGGGCTTAGGGAGCTTGTGGACACGGATGAGGAGTTGTACAGCGACAACGAATGCGCATGCCGAGCGAGGGCTTTGCTTGCTTTTTTGAAGGATCCTGCTGAGAGCTTGACGGTGCGGAGCACGGTGGTGGATTATGCGGGTGTGCCGTTGGTTGCGGGCGATAAGGTTCATGTAGCGTTGCCGAACGAGGATGTGGACGCGGATTTTCGGGTGTTGAGCGTCGAGTATCATGTTAATGGTAAGGAGCAGACGTTGGAGTTGTGCTTGGAGTTGGGGCGTGAGCAGCCGTTTTTGGCTGATTATTTGTTTGCATTGCGGAGTAAGACGGGTCATCTAAGTAGGCATAAGGTTGCGAGGTTGATGTGAACTTGGATAGAGGTAGACGTACGGTTGTCGAGATTAGAGAGGGTTTGCACAGGGAGGTTAGGAAGTTGGCTTTGCTTAATGATTTGAGGATTTATGTGTTGGTGAACGCGATTGTCGAGGAGGCTTTGAGAGATGAGGATAGGATGAGGGCTTTGGTTAAGCGGTTGCGGCTGTCTGGATAAAGGCTTGGAGACTGTGTTTTTTGTTTTTTGCTAATTAGTTTCAGCTTTTTGATCGAAAGTAAAATAAGCATCGATGTCGCTTTTTAGTTGTAGAAGCAAGTTCTGTTCGAGGGTAGGGTGTGCTTGGCTGGGAAGAGGAAAGAGGTTTTGGTGAGTGGGTTTAGTCCTAAGGGTGTGGTTGGGTTGTGTGAGTTTCGTGGGAAGCTTGCTACGTGTGACGAGGTTTGTCAGAAGTGTGGTAAGGTATTGTGTGATGATTGTGCTAAGGCTTATGGTAATAAGCGGTATTGTCCCGAGTGTTATCGCGAAGTGAAGAAGTTGTCGAAGCTGCTCTGATCTGTGCGTGCTGAGCAGAAGCTTTCTATATTCCTGTTTGTTAAACCCTGTGTAGTGAGGGAGTGCTTTCGTGGTTAAGTGTAAAGTGAAGTTTCCGCCCTTGGTTTTGCCCGTGTGTCTTGTCGGCGCTAACGTTGAGGGTAGGGCGAATTTTGAGGCGATTGCGTGGTTTACGTTTTTGGAGTCTCAGCCTTTGATGGTTGGGGTGGTGTCTGATAGGCGGCATTTCACGAATAAGGGCATTCGTGAGAATAAGTGTTTTAGTGTTAATTTTCCTTCTGCCTGTTTGGTTGAAGCGGTTGATTATTGCGGGTTGGTTTCTGGTTCGAAGGTGGATAAGTCTAAGGTTTTTAGCTTGTTTTATGGTGAGTTGGAGGATGCGCCGATGATTGTGGAGTGTGCGGTGTGTTTGGAGTGTAGGCTCGTGCGAGTAGTGAAGCTTATGCGTAACGAGTTGCTCGTTGGTGAAGTGGCGAACGTGTACGTGGAAGAATCGTGCTTAGCTGGTGGGAAGAAGAGGGGGGATGTGGGGAAGGTTGATCCGTTGCTGTACGAGGGCGGAGTACCCGCGTATTACTGGAAGCTGGGCGGAAAAGTGGGTAGAGCGTTTGAGATAGGAAAAAACCACAAACCAAAGCACAACAAATAAGCCAATTAACAGTTAGGCTTTTATGCTAAGAATGCAGACGTGCAATGTGTGATTTGATGTTTATTCCGTCTGCGGCGGAGCTTGTTGAGAAAGCCGTGCGTTTGGATCCTTCTGCGGATGTAAATAGTGTTCATAGTAAGACGTATGAGCTTATGGTGCATTTTAAAGAAGAATACTACGAGCGCAAGACTAACGAGTTTTTGGATAAGTTGGGTTTGGAGCCTGAGCTTCGTGAGAAGATTAAGCGAAAGATGCTTGAGCCTATGGTTGCTGATGGGGTTTCGTACAGTAATTTTATGGAGGAGGCTTCTCGGAGGGTTAGTCAGACGTTTCAGGTTGTGAGCGGGAATATTGCTGAGCTTTGTGCTGAAAGGGAACTTGTGAGGATGGGATTGAAGAAGGATGTTCATTATGAGCGCAAGGTGCAAAGAACTGATTTTATCGTGTATTTTCCAAGTCTTCAGAGTATGAAGGCTTTGCATAGGGTTGAAGTGAAGAATGTTAAGCTTAGAGAACGGGGAACCAGGGGACTTGCGTTTGATGGTGATTCGTTGTTTGGGTTTTTTGATGCTCCTTCGGAGTTTACAGAGTCTAATGTTCGCATTATCGATGAGCATTGCGAGAAGGTGCGTGGATATTGTTATGTTCCTCCAAGAACATTGGCACAGATGAAAACTGTAGGTTCTCGATTTAGGTCAAACGTGTTGTTTGGCAAGGATATGCTTTACTTTGTAGAGAATGGTGTGCTTCCTTAATTTGGGGGACGCCAGAAGTCTAGGATGTACTCGAAGGTTGTTCCTAATGTTATGTAGTTGCTTGGCCAGCCGAAGATGCCTACTTTGTTGACTAGGTTTCGTCTGTCCCAGATGATGATGTTTCTGAGTTCGTATCCTGCTTTTTCCATTTCTTCGATGATGTATAGGTGGACAGGTATTCTTTTTCCGCAGTTGTCGTCTTTCCACCATATGTCTGTGACGTTGATTACGGAATGTGCCTTCGGTTTCAGGAGTGGGAGTATTCCTTTGTAGATTTCTCCGAGGGTTTGGGCGTATTTTTTTGGTTCCATTGTGCCCAGGTCTCGTGGGTCTGTGGAGTACTGCTGGATTTTTAGGAAGTGTTCGTTTTGTCTCAGGTTTCCTCTTATGCTTTTGTTTAGTCTTGGTCTGTTTAGTATGTTGGCGTATGGTGGTGATGTGACTGCTAGGGCTACGGTTTCTGGTTCTAGGTATTCGGGTATGTGGTGTGCTTCGTCGCTGATTGCGATTTGAACAGTTAGGAGTTGTGGTTGAAGGTCCCAGAGGTCTAGTTTGGTTTGTGAGACTCTTTTGTTTGCAAAGTCCACGTATTCTTTTTTGAGGTCGAAGCCGACGGCGTTCCGATTCAGGTCGGAGGCGGCGACGAGTGTTGTTCCGATGCCTGCGAACGGATCTAAGACTAGTTCGCCTTGGTGAGTGAAAAGTTGTATGCATTTCTTAGGCAATCCTATTGGAAAGACTGCGGGGTGGATGTTTTTGTCTCGTATGTCTCTTTTTTCGTAGAAGAATTCCCAGATGGCTACTTGACTTTGTATCCATTCTTTAGCTGTTAAGCAGTTAATGTGCTGAGGTAGACACTTGCAGGTTCTTTCGTGTCCAATCTTCAAAGGCTTGGTGATTTCTATGATTTCCGTCATGTTTCCCATTTCAAACAAGGATGCCTCATCCAAATAAGCTTTCTCTCCACACAATTTCGTATTCTTTTTCATTTTGTTTTTTTAAAAAAGTTATCCAGTCCCTATAATAGACAATAACAATAGATGTTTTGCTAGAATGGTTTTAGAAAGTATTTTCGAGCAAGGTGCAATTGATAGAAGGGATCTTTCTCCTTTTCTTCTCTGGCCGTTCCTTTGACTTTGAGGACATACTCAGTTAGAGTCTTGAATTCTATGAGAAAATTGCATAATTCTGACATTATGAACAAGAAAGATGCCCGAGGTGAGTTCTTTGGCATGTTAAAACTTTCAATAACGCTAAGCGTGTCTTTTGGATGCCCTTTGCAATTTCTTAATTGGTTTATCACATCCAATATGTAGCTTTCACCGTCTTTGTGGTCAGACTTATTTACACTGAAAAATAATCGCGTGAAAGCGATGCTTTTCATCTCTTTGTATTTATCATTACTTTTGGCATGAGAAGCATAGTTTAGTTGTTCTTTGATTTTTTCTATTTTCGATTCAGGGATTATTGTCTTTTGAAGCTCCATCATGATATTTGCTAATTCATCAAAATCATTTGATGTTGGACCAATTATGGTTATAATTGGAATCTCATTTTCGTTCGGGGTCAGTAGAAGTGCTTCTCTGAACGTGTTATGCCAATGAGAATTTATCTCTTCTAAGCATTTAGATAATGTCCAAGCAAAAGGCATAGTCTCTGGAAAAAGTGCATCAATGTTTGTTCTAAAATACTCGTAACTTGGTTTAGCTTTTTGTGGTTCTGAAAATGCCGCGAGTTGGCGTTGTTTCTCGGTATCCAGTTTTGCAACTAGGCCAAAGAATGCTTGGAACTGTCCTTCACTATTAATGCATCCATCGAGCTGTGATGCGTCCGCATAAATCAAATTAAGGTTGCTTAAGCAGAAGAATTGAATTCTGTTATTTGACATCGATAGAAAATCCTTAAATAAAGTTGGCTTAAAAGAGAGAATTTCAAAGTAGTTTTTCTTGTCTTTATATGTTCCTAATTCCCCATTTTTCAAAACGAATTGAACCTTATCTTCCACTTCTTCTTGGTATCTTGCATCCCATCTTCTGGGACGAGATGCTTGATCAATCCAAAAAGACTCCCAAAGACGCGAGAAATACATATTCATCTTTTGATTCAGGGGCGATTTGTTCACTATCCATGAGACGTGTCCATGTTTGGTTAGTTTGTAATTGAACGGTTCTGGCATATTGACGAGTTCGATTGGTGTATCCAATACGCGCTCTGAATAACGTAATAGAAACAGCCCACATTTTCTAGCTGCCAAATAGTCTATTAATTCGCTCTGGCGCACAGAAACATAAGCGTCATGTGGCTCCCAATCTCCTGTGATATCACCTGTCTTGATTATGACATCTTTTGTATATGGATTAATCCACGTGTTTCCTTCTCTGTGTAGGTTTAGGTAGATAATCAGGCGATCTGCGGGTTCATAGTAAGATAAATCTAGCCCTTCAAAAAACCTATCATTTGCAATTGTTTCAAAATTGATGCTATCCCTCTTGAAAGTTTCTCCTGTTACATAATTTCCATCGTCAAAATAGGACTTTCCAGCATCACTGAATTCCTCATAGCTAAATTTTTCTGCAACAGCGTTTTTTTGGCTAGTGGGAATCAAAAATGCCCTAACACCTCTAAACTCCCTTAATTCACCCTGAAACTCAGTTGGGTGCATCTTTCCTATCATTGAACGAGCAATGAATACGTATGGATCACTCTTTGGATCGTAGTTACAAATATCCTCAAGAAGTAGGAATTTCTTAAGTTCCTCTGATACTTTATACTGGGTTGACATTGGCGTCAAATACTATTGTTGTCTCAGATATGATAAGTTTTCTTGTTAAATTTGTGAATTGGTAAATTTCGCTCTTCTTTATATTGACTTTCCATGCTCGTTTTGTTTTGATGATGCTGTATGAAGGAGGTTGTTAAACAGATCAAGGATTTGCATCTAGGCGACCTCATCAAGGTTGACTGGTTCGATGCCAGCATCGGCAAATCTCTCAGTGGTGGCTTAAATGGCATAGACGTTCCCGTCACCAGTTGGGGCATATACCTAAGCATTCTAGGCGAGAAGAACAAGCACATCATCCTTGCTCAGAACAATTTCCGCTACTCCGACTGCATATATGATATAGATTACACTGCCGTGCCAGTCGCTTGGGCAATCAACATCACCGTCATAGTCAAAAACCACGTTCAGCCCGAACAAGCCTCTCATCTACTCAACAGTTTCCTAACAAGCGGAAAACGCACTTTCAACAGACGCATAAAACAGCAGAAGGTAACCAACCATGACCGACTGGGTTAAGAAAGCACTAACCAAAACCACACACCAAAAACCCACAGCGGAGGTGATCACCGAACCAAACGAAAAGCTAGTTTACGGCGTAAAATTCGCAATCGCCACAACCATAAGCCTAACCGCACTCGAAATCGCCCACCTAATAATCCTCAACAAGTGGAACAGCGAAATCTTCTCCGCAATAACAGGCTTAGCAGGCACCATCACAGGCATATTCATCACACAAAAAACATGACGGGGTAGGTCCGTATTGGTAAAAATCTCACGCAATAGCATGATAACAAACCGCATACACAAACTCAGAGCGGAGGTAAAAACAGACACCCAAAAACTTCGAAAAGACGCCCTACAAAACCTTCAAGACCTTTTCAGCATGTCAAAAAACCTCGCAGAAAACCCACACATCACACTAAAACAACGCCAACTCTGGGTTCGCGTTTCAGCATACATCTGCCAAGTCATAAACAGCATCACCCAAACCTTCGACACCCGACAAATCGACCAAGACCTAGAAAAACTGGAGAACCTAATCAATGAAACCACAACAAAAAACCAAACTCGAACAACTACAACAACAAATCCTTAAAAACCAAACCCACCACTTCCCCACCGACCCAACAGAATTCTGCCAACAAACACTAAACTTCACACCAACCGCATACCAAAAAGAACTCATCACCCAATTCACCCAAAACCAATTCACCGCCGCAAGATGGGCAAGACAAACCGGCAAATCTCACACCGTATCCGCACTCTTACTGCACTACGCATTAACACACCCAAACACCACAACCGCCATAGTAGGCCCAAGCTGGAGACAAACCAAACTCATCATCAAACGAATAAACACCCTCCTCACAAAACTCCCAAAAACCACATACAACAAACCCCAAAAAACACAAGTAACACTCACAAACAACAGCACCATAGAAGCATACCCAAACAACCCCGAAACCATACGCGGACCAACACTAAACATAGTCTACTGCGACGAAATGAACTTCATCCCACACGACCAAGAACTCTACGACGCCATCCTCTTCACACTAGGAACAACAAACGGCAAATTCATCTGCACCAGCACACCCTGGTCAACCAACAGCATCTTCTACCGCATCTTCCACGACCCCGCATACACAGACTTCGCCAAAACACACGTAACCTACCAACAAGCAACAGAACCAAACGGACCACTCAAACAACAAACCCTCAACCGCATAAAACACCAACTCGAAGGCGACCCATGCCGATGGAAACGAGAAATGGAAGCCGAATGGGCCGAAAACCAAAACACCTGGCTCCCACAAGCCCTAATCACAAGCTGCATCGACCACACACTCGAATACACACCATTCCAAGAAGCAGCAGGAGGTGAATTTTACGCAGGATTAGACCTAGGCAAATACCAAGACCACTCCGTCCTAGCCATCACAAAAATAGAACAATCTTCTATAAAATTAATCCACATGCACCGCTTCCCACTAAACACACCATACGCAAGCATCATAGGCTACGTAAAAACCATCAACGACCGATGGCAAACCATACACAAAACCCTCACCGACCAAACAGGCGTCGGAGAATACATCACAGAAGACATGCAAAACGCAGGAATAAAAAACGTTCAAGGCACCAAATTCACAACCGAAACCAAAGAAAAACTCACAACAAACCTAAAACAACTCATGACCCAAAAACACCTCAAAATCCCATACGACCCACACCTAATAGCCGAACTAAACATCGAAACCTACGAACTCACAAAAGACGGCAAAACCAAATACAACCACCCACCAAACACACACGACGACCGCTTCTGGAGTCTAGCACTAGCATGCTACGCTGCAAGAACTGAGCCACCACCAAAACTCTGGATCATGCCAAAAATGAGCCGAGGCAAGACCAAACTCCAACACCTCCGCCAAAAACTCCACAAACACCAAACAGCAGGAACCACGCGATGAGACACCGACAACCTGAACACTTCACGATCACCAAACTAGCACGACGCTACGACCGCCAAACAGGCACGTTCACCATCAACATCACCTACCAAACCGCCCCACCCAAACCCACAAAACGAGTAACCGCCATCGCCGAAAGCTTCGGACTAGGCCTCGACAAAACACAAAAATTCACCATCTACAACAACCTACAACTCCAAATCAAACCATCAGACATCGTCTACATCACAGGCGACAGCGGCTCAGGAAAAAGCATACTGCTCAAAGCACTAGAGAAAGACATCAAACAAAACACACAAACCACCGTTATCAACATAGAAGACATCACGCCAGACACCAACAAACCCCTCATCGAAACCACCGGCAAAACCCTCCAACAAGCACTAGAACTACTCAGCAAAACAGGCCTAAACGACGCCTTCCTCTTCCTACGCACCTACAACCAACTAAGTGACGGACAAAAATACCGCTACAAAATCGCCAAAATGATAGAAAACCAAGCCCAACACTGGATAATGGACGAGTTCGCAGCCACCCTCGACCGCGACACCGCCAAAATCGTAGCCTACAACCTACAGAAACTAGCCCGTCAACAACACAAAACCGTACTAGCAGCCACCACTCACACAGACCTGCTTCAAGACCTAAACCCAAGCGTACACATCCACAAACGCTACGGAAAAGAAATCACCATCCGCTACTACCCGAACGAGCAAGCCGCAGAATGCAGCCTAATAAAAGAAATGCGAATAGAAGAAGGCACGACGGAAGACTGGAGAAGACTCGCAGACTTCCACTACCGCAACCATAGAATAACGAGTCCAAGAAAAATATTCACGCTAAAGCGCGGCGAAGAACTCTGCGGAGTAATCGTATACTCTTATCCCCCACCAGCATGCTTCGGCAGAAAACAAGTCCTGCCCAGAATGACCATGAAAGAACTGAACGAACACCTGAGCACCATCAGCCGCGTTGTGGTACACCCAAAGTACCGCACTATAAGCTTGGGCGCAAAACTCGTTAAAGACACGTTGCCGCTGGCTGGAACGAGATACGTGGAAATGATAGCGGTGATGGCAAAGTATAACCCTTTCGCCGAGAAAGCAGGAATGCGCAGGATCGCAGAATCAACCCCCTCAAGACACGCATCAAACTCGATAGCAAGACTGCGATCGTTGGGGTTCAACACAACCCTGCTCTCAAGCCATTCTGTAAACATGCAGACACTAAGGCGCATGGCTGATAAAGAAATCGAAGGCGTCAAAACCATAATGATAGACCTGTGTAAGCATGAACGAGCGTACGGAAGGCGTCTGTTAAAGACCAAAAACGTTTTCTGCGAGCCGCAAGAGGCAGAAGAAGCCATAAGCAAAGCTAGTTTGAGAAAACTGGCGGAGATGCTCCGCGTGTTGAGCATTCTAGTCCAGCCGAAAGTTTATCTTTTTTGGGAAAAACCTGTTTAGAGATCGAGTTTTGATAAGGATTCTGGGTTCATAAAGCATTTTTTCTTTTCTAAACTTGTCTTGTATAGGATATGAAGAACAGAAGTGTCTCTGTTGAAGGTTGAGTCTGCCGTTGTGGTGGTGCTTGGGGTTTGCGTATTCCTCGCGTTTTACTTTGTGTATCTGTCGTTCCAGACGGTTGACGAGGTTTTGAAGAAGCAACTCGTGTTTGTTGCTGCGTCTTCTGTTATTACTGGAGCTGTGTTGTTTGCTTGTTTGACGATTTATCTGGGAATCAAGAAGGCTTTTTCAGGAATGGGTGATCAGCTTAAGACGTCCGACGTTGCGGAACAGGAAAGCGAGTGATTCGAGCGAGGCAGCGATGCTGTAAGGTTTTGTTTTTATCTTTTTATGTTTCTCTTCTCGTATTCTTCTTTTTCTTTTGCTGCTTCTGCATATTTCTGCAGCAGACCTTTTATCTGCTGTTCTATGAAGTCATCTGCGCTGGTGAAGGGCATCTCCATTTCCCTGATTGCCTGCTGTAATCTATCATATTCTTCTTTCGGAACTTCCACGCACTCGTACTCTTCTCTCAGAAAACGAAGCCTCAATCTAACAGCGTCTCTGATGAACTCTTCTCGTGTCGTGTAGCCTAGATGTTTATTCTTGTCGATGAATTCTTCGATCTGCGCTAGCAGTTCAGGTGGTATGGGCACGGATTGAGAGAGTAAGCTTTCGATCGCGTCGGTGTATGTTTGCATCTTCATGGTTTGAGCGGTTAGTTCACCCAGCAAGCCTGTGAGTTTTTGGTGTGCATCGTCAGATATTCTTAGAGTCTTCATGTTTTATCCCTGTCCGATTTTTACGAGTATAACTTATGCAGTAAGACAAATAAAGCTTTTCTGTATACTAAGTATATTTAGTATACAGCGGGTGAAAGCATGAAACATCACATAGGTTTGACGATAGATTCAAAACTCCTCAACGAAATCGAGAATATTCGGGGAAGAGAAAAACGAAGCACTTTCATCGAACATTTGATCACCATAGGACTAAGAAACTACAAGACTGAAAACAAACTCGACTTATTTAAGAAAAAGGAGTTTTGAGGATGAACGGATTTTCTACGTTTATTCTATTCCCCATTTCTTAGTAATCTTCACCAGAATGAAGATTACAAAAGCAACGATTACGAAAGTTATCAGCGCTGCCACAAAATGTCCCACTGTAAACGTTTGGTTACCAACTAGAAAGCCATAGTCTGCTAGGTTTGCTAGTCATGGTATGGCAAGACCGATTGCTGGCATTATCAGATCTGTGACCAGTGCTTGCACCAGAGCGCCTAGGTAGATGCCCATGATGAAAGCCACGGCAAGCCCCATGACCTTGTATTTTGACAGGAAGTTCATGAATTCAGCCCACATGCCCTTAGGCGGTGGTGGTGCCGAGGGAGCAGGTTTTGGTTCCAAAAGTGTTCGGATGCGTTTTAATTCCTCTAACATTTCATCATCTTTTGTCAAAATGACCACTATAATTACGTAGCTTGTTGGCGGTTATAAGATTTGTGAAATTGTTTTGGAACTTTTGGGAATGCCGAGTAGCAGTGTATCGAAGTGTACGGTTCCTTGATTGTGCGTGCTTGTAGCAAAAGTGTTTTAAGAACAGACCGTTGAAATATGTGGTTTGCTAAAGATTAGGGAGAATTAGTATGAAAAAGAACAGTATTGCTACATTAGCAGTTGTTGTACTATTGCTTGCAGCAAGCTTAGCAAGAGTGAAAGTTGTGACTGCTTCTGATGGTTTTCCAACTTCAGACACGCCAACCTTGACGACTTCCTTGTCTCCATCTAACGCAACATTGGGACAGAACGTTACGTGGCTCATATGGACTGACCCGAACTGCTCTGGACACTTGGTTAACCTAAAAATATTCGATGAGTGGAATTCTACAACTGTGTTTGACGAAAACAGAACCCTGGGCACTTTGAACGCGTGTGGTTCTTGGAAAGAAACCGTGCCTACGACTGGTTTCGCTGAGGACGAGTATCGATTCACTGCTACTTTAGAGGTTGATGGGATGAAAATGGAAAGCACACGGTACCTAGATTTTCAAGTCTCGCATTTCAGCTTATACTCGTATGTATCACCCTATGATTCTATTCCAGGAGAAGGCATCAAACTGACAATGTACGAAACAGTTTATCCTTATGTTAACGCGTCAGCCGATGTTCTAGTTTTTAATGACACAAATCCGTCTCTTTGGACTATGAACGATGTGGAAATTCCTGCGTCAAACGGTTCCCGAATAATAGATATTCCAACATCAGGATGGATTGCAGGCTCGTATAGCGTCAACGTTACAGCCACGAGCTCGATGGGAACAAGCCAAACAACCACCTACTTCTGGCTGACAGATCTTATCGTAACCACTGATAAATTCGGCTATTACATTGGACAGCAAGTCAACGTGTCGATTCGAACATACTCAACAGTCTCTGAAGCTGGTCTAACGATATATCACGGTTTCATGCCTCCAGAAGTGGTAGCCCATGAGTATATTCCTCTCACGGACGGTCATGGGTCAAAACTGTACGATACAAGTAGCTGGTCGCCAGACTACTACTACGTGATATGCAACGCAACTATCAACTTGGATACAGCATTTGCTTCTGCCTACTTCTACTTAGATGCATTTAGCGTTAACGTCGACACTGACAAATACACCTACACAGCAGGTGAGCCAGTCAACATTAGTATTTCCACGACTCCGCCCCAATCAAACGCGATATTCAACGTGACCATAACCAATTCTACAGACGATGTAATATGGACGTACGGACCATCTAACCTAGATGTCAACGGTGAAGCCTCAGTAATCTTCGATAGCACGGATTTGCCACCTGACGACTACCTGATCAAGGTTTGGGTGAACAACACACACTACGAACGAAGCGACACTGTCAGTTTCGAGATTGCCGCAACAGTATTCGACATCTACGCAGATGTCCAACCTTACTATAACAGCGGCTACGCCATGCCTGTGCTGAACACAACCGTGGTTCCCGCACAATCGCACGCAAATATCACGATTGAGGTGTCCGCGTGGTTCGGCACCGTCTACACTTTCACGAAAGAAGACTTCAGCATATCCACCTACAACTATCTCCTTCCGGTCGTCGGCATGTCCAATAGCACATACTGGGTTGACGTTCACGTCTCTTCAAGCGGCGGCACAAATTCCACATGGCATTACTTCTACTATGAAAACGGCTTAGACTCGGATGGAGACGGCCTGTCAGATTCGCAAGAACGAGCAATCTTTACATTCCCAGAAAACCCAGACACAGACGGCGACGGGTTCTTCGATGGACTGGAAGTTTTCCACGGCAGCAACCCTCTTGACCCCTCGAGCGTGATCCCAGAACAACCTTTCGTGCAAATAATCGCACTGCTCTGCACAACACCGCTAATATACGTCGTAGCAAAGAAGAAAAGATTCCTAAAACAATAACCCCTACTTTTTTTCCAAACCATAAACGTTTTATCTAATAACAAGCAGCACCGAAAGCCTAAACGTAGATACAAGAAAGCTCCAGTTACACGCTTGTATGCTCTTAAATTTTGTATTCTCTGCCTTTCTCTGGCAGCACTACTTTGCTGTTTAAGTCTCGCATGAACTTGGCAAGCAAATCCGCATACTCCGTGTGCACCGGAAATATGTTAGCTGCATCGATTTCTTTTAGAAGAGCTTTCAACTGGAGCGGCATTATGTGTCCAGAAACATGAGCATGGTACTGAGGCAGACCGTAATGCCTGAGCCAGTTAACCAGCTTTTCATAGTCAATCTCCATTTCCTCGTTGAACGGTTCAGAAGTTGATAAAACATAGCAGCTGCCTGCTTCTGGCCTTATTCCTATAAGCTCTTCCAGATCGTAAAACGACAAGGCTAAGATTGTTTTGCATTGCTGTTTCGAGATGTCAGAAGCGTTTTTTACTTTATCAGGGTATTGTTCCATGATTCGTTTTTCCCATTTATAGCTCGTTGCCTTAGATTTTCTGAAAATCATAACGTTATCGTCGTCTAGGTTTGGCACGCTCAAATTCTTATCCGTGCAAAGCGCTTTCAGCAAACGAGCCTGCTTAAGAGAAACAGCAAGACAACGCTCATTCTTCTTTGCGGTTCGAAAGAAACTGTTCAGTCGGTCAACGTCAGCATAAGCAAACTCAGCAAGCACTATACCTTCTGCTTTTCTAACGATGCTGTCTAACTTGCTTTCAACTTCTTTCTCAGAAGAAATCGACGCACCAGTCAAGTTCGTAGCCTCAGTAACAACAGCCACAGGCTCGGATGTCTTAGCCTTTGCAACAAATTCCCGCGTCATCTCAGGCTTGGCACCGTGCACTCTAAAATCGCCCGTATAAACAACGGAGCCGTTGGATGTGTGAACCACAAAGCCGTAGGCGCCTGGAATAGAATGGTCAACATGAACAGGCTCAATCGATAAAGAGCCGATTACAATAGGCTTATCGCCTGTTCTAAAGGAACAGAAGTTCAATTCTTCCACGTCAAATTCTAAGTCAGTCTTGCGTATCTCACCCAAGGTGTGCAGGATAGTTTTCGTGGTCTCGCTACAGTAGACTGGAATTTCGCGTTTTACGAAAGACAAGTAAGCAACATGATCCAGATGAGCGTGAGAAACAAATATAGCGTCAATGTTTGGTTCTTTCTCATCAAACCTGTAAACGCCTTCGAGTTCTGGAAGAATTCCAAGTTCCTGTAGGCTCTTCTCGCTTTTCGGTGAAAGAAACGGTGGAGCATAGTATTGTTTTTTCATGGCGAACGACATGCCGAAATCAAAGAAAACCTTCGTGTCTCTGTCCTTCAGGAGAACCTTGTTTCCGCCTATCTCGTTGACTCCGCCGTAGAAGGTCAAAGTTGTTTCGTTCTTAACCATGTTTAACCCTTCAGCTTATCCGCGTTTCTGCAAGAGTTGGAAATAGCAAGCATAATGTGAGGAAGAGTGAACACGCTGAAAACCTTGGTGTATTTTGCAGTAGCCGCTTTCTTGACAGTTTCAATTTTTCCGCCTCCTTCGAGATAACCCCTTATGAAAGCTTCTGCTACGCACTCTGCAGTGCGAACCTCCGTGAATGAGGGAATGTCATGCCCAGCATAATACAGAAACTCGGCTACATCCCAAACCTTGTCACCGTTCCTCGCCGCTTGTTCAAAATCCATCAGGTAAATCTCCCCGTGTTCGCCAATCATTATGTTTTCAGGCTTCGTGTCACCCAGAGCGACATCGATGCTGTGGACTTTGGCAAACTTCTTGCCCACTCTTCTAATGATTGTTAGGTTTTTTCTAATTTCGCTTCCAGATTTGGAGATCGCGAGTTTCCTAATCGCGTTACCTACATTTTCACCTTCCACATACTCCATGAAAACCAGCCGTTCAGTGTGGCTCGCGTAGAGAATCTTGGGGACATGAAAACCCTTAGAGTTCAGCAATTGATTGATAGTAATTTCTCTTTCAAGCCTAGAGCGCCCTGAAACCGCGAACGTCCGAGTTCCTGTCGTCCACAACGTAAGAGGAAACCACTTGAAACTAGACCAATCCTTAAACTGTTTAGCAACAACTCTGCGCTCTTCACCATCAACCAAAGCTCTGATCAAGTAAACGTCATTCAAGACTCCGCCGATCTCTTCAACTTTAACTTCGGCAACTTTACCCGCAGGCAACACCTTCCTGGCGAACGTTTGAATGCTCGTTCTATTCGCTAAAGAAACAAGCCCACGAGCCGTAGGGACAAACAAGAATTCCTGAGGAACCTCAAGCTGACTAAGAATCCGTGTCTCTGCTCCAGTCACACGCTGAACTCTAAGAAGCAACTCTCTATTCTGAGAGAGAAACCCTGCGATTCTCGGAAAAGCACCGATCAAAGAAGCAAACAAGGTTCTCTGTGCTGGCTTCAGGAGGTTAGTAAACCGTACTTTCTGATTCTTACATTTTTCCGCGAACTCTTTAGAAATCTTAACGTAGTCATCGGAAGAATAGACTACGTTTGCCCTCTCCAACTGCTTCAACGCCTCTAAATACCCGGTGAGAACCTGTTTCATCCTCTTCTCCTTATCTTTTCCCTGCATAAAGTCCAGTGAACTGTACATCGTTGGTGGAAAAAGTCTCGCTCTACTCAGCATAGTCTCGTACATGAAATATTCGGGTTTTATGAGCAACTCGTAGGAAAGTTCTGGAAAGCTCAAGACGAGGTTTTCCAAGAGTTCCATAATCAAACGTTTCTTCAACTTAATTTCTTGCTCATAAAAGTATTCAGGGTTCACTAGCGTGTTATAGGGAAAGATCAGTCCTCCAGCCGACGCTTCGCCCAAAAAACCCCTGTCAACGTCACGTTCAAAAACCCATTGATCGACTGCTAAAACAGCCACGTTGCAACCATTAAAAACCTTGAAATAAGACATCAATCGAGGCTGAAAACCACAGATAACCAGTAACACTTCCACGGTTTTTTTGTCGATAGATAACCCTAGAGCAAAATCGCTGCATGCGCACACTGCAGTGACCTTGCTGGAACCAGCAACGCCGCTACAAAAACTAAGAATCTGTTCAACCAAGTCTTTGCTCAAGTTTTTTGTTTGCTGTGCCAACGTTCCACCAAAGGAAGAGGGCTACTTAGAATAGACTCTGCAACCCTGCAACATATATTTAATGCTTAGCAATCAAACCGTATGTTCGCAAAACTCTTAAGGCTTTCACGGCTTTTTCAGGCAGATTGTACAGAGGAATGTTTGAATTGCGCAAAGCTTTGTGCACCAATTCAAAGTCTTCGCCTCCCGCAGGCACATCAACAACAGGTTTATGAGGATATTTTTCTGCTACTTTTTGAATCACTTTAGCATCCGATGGCTCGAAGAAAGTCGACTTGAGCATGTTGATCACGAGCACGCCATCCACGTTCTTGTCGCTTAAAACAAGCTCGAGAACTTTTTGGTAGCGGTCTGCTCTAGCGTCGGCAATCATGTCTATTGGGTTGGTTGCGTCAACGCCAGGATACAAGCTTTCGATTTTAGTTTTGATTTTCTTAGATAGTGGTGCGAGTTTTAAGCCGTTTCTGGCGACTGCGTCCCCAGTTAATATGGCAGGTCCGCCCACGTTGCTTACTATCGCCACGTTGTCTCCTTGCATGGGTGGCTGTTTCGAGAGCGCTATGGCGGCGTTCATCAACTCTTCGATGTTTTCGACTCGAATGATTCCTGCTTTCTTGAATGCAGCGTCGAAGACTTCGTCTGAGCCTGCGATTGAAGCGGTATGCGATTTGGCTCTTTGTGCTGATTCCTGTGTTATTCCGCCTTTCAGGACCAGTATGGGTTTTTTCTTAACGATTTTTCTTGCTTCTTCTATGAATTTGCGTCCGTTCTTTATTCCTTCCATGTAGAGACATATGACCTTAGTGTTCTTGTCCTCGCCGAGATACTGCAACAAGTCCACGTCGTCTACGTCTATTTTGTCGCCGACGAAGGCGAATTTGCTTATGCCGATTTGATAGAAGCATGCCCAATCGAGTAGGCATGCGCCGACTCCTCCGCTCTGCGAAATGACGGCGATGTTGCCTTTCGTCGGCATCGTGTTTCGCTCGAAGGTCGTGTTCAAGCCGTTGGCAGTGTTTATTATACCCATAATCGTGTTTGGACCTAGGATTCGTAAACCATATTTCTCTTTAAGCTTAAGTAGTCGTTGACGTTGTGGGTTTTTGTAGCCGCCTGTGATCATGACAAGCGCCTTGACGCCGGCTTTCGCAGATTTTTCGGCTTGAACGACAGACTGTTCTGGAGGAAGCATGATGACCGCAAGCTCAGGCTTTTTTTGTAGTCTGTTCAGATCATCATGTCTGCTTTTTCCGTCCACGTCTAAAACGTACGTTCTACCACGGAAGAATTTCTTCATGTTGTAAATTATGCTTCTGAATAGCTGCGGTGAAGCCATTCCAACTTTTTCCTTAACCCTGCTTGAACCTATTAGAACGACGCTTTGCGGCTCAAAGATGGTTTTCACTTCATCCATAGAGTTAGCCTCCAAATCAAGCCTGTTAAGGTTGGAAGGAAAGAACATATGTTGTCCATGTTCATAAATTTAACCGTGAAAACGTTATTTTCGTTCTATGATTTTCATGTAGGCAAAAGCTGCGCTGAACGTAAAGATTGCAGAAAAAACGAGAACGTTGACGACCATGTTCAAAGAAAAAGGCATGTAGCCTGGAAGCAGGAAAGAGCGAATCATGTCTGACGCGCTGCTGAGCGGGTTGATCTCAGCTAAGGTTACAAGGAACTGTGGGAATTTATCAGAGTTTCCTAAGTCTTGGATTAGCGAGAGTGGGTAGAAGACGCTGCTGCAGAAGAATAGCGTATAGTAGACTAAGCCTCGGGCGGTGATGAATTTCTCTAGGCTTGTCGTTGATACGGCGATGGCTATGCTTAAGCCAGAGATGCCTGTGGCTAGCAAGAAGAGTATGGCTAGAATTAGGAGTAGTTGACCGATGGTTGGGAAACCAAGGAAAGCGAAGCAGGTTACCAGAAGAGGCGACATGTAGAGCATGCCTCGAAGTCCGCCTGAGAGCACACGTCCAATGGCTAAATCAAGTCTTGTCATAGGCAAACTTAACATGTAATGATGTACCTCTCTTCGTCGCTCCATGTTTATCTCGCGTCCAATCATGAAAGCAGAAGCAAATAGGCCCGTAACAGTGAGGCCTGGGGCGAAGAAGTTGAAATAACTCTTGATCTGTTCTTGTACGGTTGTGCTTAGCATGCGGTTGTAGACGATGGCCATTATGAACAAGTCAGCCAAGTTCATGCTGATTAAGCCTACGAGCCACCATTTGTAGCGGAAGAAGTTGCGAAAGTCATGTTCTAGCATGTAGAGGATTCCTCTCAACTACTGCCAGCCTCCTCCTTCAATTCGTCTGTCGTAGATTACTACGCCTATGAACGTGAAAAACCCGAAGAACGCTATTACCCCGAGTAGGGGCAGTAGGGGGTTGTCTATGGTTATGATGTTTGTTCCCCAGCGGAATAAGTCCGAGACAAACGTGACTGGGTTAAAACTTGCGATCCCACCGTACAAGGGATTTGCACTCTGCACGATTCCCAAGGGGTACATGGCAGTGCTCAAGCGAACAATGAGGGCGTCTAAGACCCCCATCAGAATGTCAAAACGGTCGCTAGACTTTATCGCTACCGCAATCGTGATGCTCATGCCTGAAACGCCGAAGGCGAAGAGGAAAAGCGCAAGCAAAGTTACTAAGAAGTTAAGAGGGTTAAGTGAACCTATGACGTACAGTGATACTGCTATCAAGGGTCCCACGTAAATGAACGCTCGTAAGCCTCCGCCGATGGATCGTCCTAGCACTAGTTGTTTTCTCGTGACTGGCAGGGCAAGTAGGTACTCGAAAACGCCGTGTTCTGCTTCTTCGTAGATGTCGAACCCGATGAAAATGGCTGCTGAGTAAAGGGTCATGACTGAAAGCCCAGCCACGTAATAGTGAAAGTAGTCTGGAACAACTTCTGTGCTGATGAGTCGCGAGGCAATCAGCCCGAACAGGGCTATCTGTGAGATGAACCATATGGCGCGCATGATGATTAGGAATTTGTATTGGAAGAAGAGGCGTACGTCTCTTTCGACCACGAGCAGAAGCTTGTTCGTCTAGAGCTCACTCTCCACCTTTCTGAGCCTCTTCAATCGTCAAGCCTGTGTAGTGGACGAACACGTCGTCGAGGCTTGGTTCAGTCATGTGTATTGAAGTGATCGGCACGCTTTTCTTCACGAGCATGTTCATCATGCGGGGCACGAACTCTTCGACATTGTTCAGATAGAGGCGTAAACTGGAAGGTTGTATGTGTACGATGTCCACAACTTCCTTGAATTGCTTGAGCTCTTCGATAATTTGCGCTGGAGGCTCTTTTTCAAGCTGGATTTCCACGATGTCGCCGCCTGGGATGCTGTCCTTAAGTTTCTTGGGTGTCTCGCAAACGAGCAGTTTTCCTCTATGCAGTATTCCAACATGGTCTGAGAGCCTATCAGCCTCGTAAAGCTCATTCGTGGCAAGAATTATTGTGCTTCCTTCTTCGCGGAGTTCAAGGAGTAGGTTCCAGATTTTATGTTTGCCTACTATGTCTATTTGCGAGGTAGGTTCGTCAACGATGGCGATTTTTGGTCTTTGAATTAGAACTTTAGCTATTTCTACTCGTTTGCGCATGCCGCCTGAGAGCGCATGAACGTTTCGGCGTCTTGCATCCCACATGTCTAGCGTTTCTAGAACGTTCTTCACTCTTCGTTTGCGTTCTTCTGTAGAGAGCCCGCAGACTTTGGCATGCCAGTTCACTATGTCCCATGGAGTGCTAACCCACAGCATCTTGGGTTCTTGGAAGGCTATGCCTAGAAGCCCACGAACTTTGTCTGGGTTCTTCTTAATGTCATATCCACCAACGAGCGCCGTGCCCTCTGTGGGTCTGATAACCGTAGCAAGCATAAGAATAGTGGTTGTCTTGCCTGCGCCGTTAGGTCCTAGGAGTCCAAGAATTTCGCCTTCGTTGATGTCTAAACTGAAATGGTCAACTGCAACGACATTGCCGAATTTCTTGGTGAGATCTGTTAACTGGATGATGGGTGCCATCGCTACCCCTGATTAGAACCAAATACAATGATGTTGCAGTTAAATAAAACTAGCGCAGGTTTTTCCAGCATCCGCTGATACGTGAACCGAACTATAGATAGAAACAGTACTCTCTGTTAACCTGTAAGAAAAGTGGCGATTTGCCTTCTCCCTCTCTGCCGTAGAAAGCAGAAGAAAGCGTTGAATGTCATTGACTCCAGCGAAGCATCGATGCTAAAGCAACGGCTTTGTCTCTTCAATCTTCCTCAGCAAGGGATGCAAGGCAGGCGAAGCCATACTCTCGTCGCCCAAAGCGTTCTTCGGCATTCCCGAAGTGCCAATCTTTCGGCATATGAGGTTCAGCGAGTCCTCAGTGAAGTTCAACAAGTTCTGTCCCTCAGTCGTCAGCTTGTAAACTTTCCTAGGTCTCTCATTGCACATGTTCCACTCGCTCTTCACGTACCCCTTCTTCTCCAACACGCTCAACAACGGATAGATCGTGCTCGGCCCGAAGTACATCCCGAAAGTCTTCCGAATTTTCGTGATAATCTGGTACCCGTGCATCGGCTGTCCGTTCAAGAACTGCAGCACTATCAGGTCTAGAAGGCCTTTCATCAACTTTGACTGGACTTCTTTCGAGTTGTTCATCATGTTTGACTCCCCTCTGTATTCGTGTTGTACACGAATACAATATGTCCTTCTTCGGACATATCGCAAGACTTTATAGAGCATAAACGCCAATATAAACGTTCATGCTTACACCCAACATAATCAAGCATACCAAAGCATACCGAATTATTCCGTTTCCTACATAACCTAAATAAGCTGCAACATGAATAAGTACGAAAAAGAACACATTCTGAGCGTGAACAAATTGACCGAAGCGTTCAAAAAAGAAATTGTACAACGCATGACCAGAAACCTGCTCGACATCCAAATACTAAGGCTAATTCAAGCTGAACCCATGTGGGGATACAAGATAAAAAAACAGGCCGAAGCAAAATTCGACGTGAAGCTCAGACACGGAGCACTCTACCCACTGCTCAACTCGTTGGAAGAAAACGGCTTCCTGACAAGCGAAAGGCAACCACAGGGCGGAAGAACAAGAAAAGTATACACCATAACCTCCAAAGGGAAACAGTACATAGAATCATACATCACCATACTACAAGAGCAACTACAGGAGAATGACATAAAAAAGACGACTAAAGCCAAGACTTGAATTCCTTCCGATGAACCTTCAGACACCAACTACCTTTTAAGACAAACAGCCTTAACTGAAATACGAGAATAAAATGAATAAAAACAAAAAGGATTCTGGACCAAAAAGCGACGAATTGCTGGAACAAGTCAAAAGGCTATGCGAAAAAGAAGGCGCAAAAGGATGGAAACTAGCTCAAGAAACGATGCTAAACCATAAAACATGCGCCGTGCAGCTCCAGGAAGCCATAAACTACATTATGATTGAATACAAGCCTGAATTATTCAGACCTGCCGTTGTATCGCTGTGTAGCGAAGCGGTCGGCGGTGATCCTGCAAAGACCGTGCCGTTTGGCGCTTCTCTAGTCTTGCTTGCCAGAGCAATAGGGATTTACGATGATATCATCGACAAATTGAAAAAAAGGAATAAACGTCGAACTCTTTTTGGAAGATTTGGCATGAATATTGCGTTAATCTTGAGCGATGTGCTCCTATTTGAAGGTTTCACTTTGATGCGCAAGGGCTTTGAGCTTAAGGTTTCCCAGCAAGCCATGAGTGAAATTCTGGAAACGATTGATCGCGTCTGGTTTGAACAGAGTGAAGGCGAAATTTTGGAGGTTCAGTCTCGAAAACGGATGGACGTTACTCCATCAGAGTGTTTGGCGAAGATCAGCATGAGGTCCTCTGAGCTTGAAGCGATCGCACGCATCGGCGGAATCCTAGGAGACGGTTCGCAAAGAGAAATCGATGTGCTGGGAAAGTTCGGCAGGTCTCTCGGTGTTATGTCCATACTGAGAGACGAAATCATCGACATGCTAGAGTTTGATGTGCTAAAACATAGGATAAGAAGTGAATCTCTACCTTTGCCCGTAACATATGCAATGCAAAATTCTGAAGCAAAATCTAAAATAATGTTACTCCTCTTGAAAAAGAAATTGATGGTTGCGGATCTGAAGATGATTTCAAAGCTTACCGATGATGCTGGAGGCATAAATTATGTGGCTGGAATTATCAAAGATGAAATCAAAAAAGCATGCTACTACGTTAACAAACTCAAAAACAAGAAGGAAGAGTTGAAACTATTGGCGACTTCGATCGCTATTGAGCCTAAAGAATGGAAAGCCTTGCTTTAGGCTACACTAATCCCCAGTTGTCGGATGCTCTTGATGGAACTTTTGGTTTAGTTTTTTTCTTAGCCATGCTCCTTCCTCGAAATGTATTTGTGTCCAATGCTTTATTTAAGCGTTCTGTTCTACACATGAACAGTTCGGGATTCCGAATTTGAAATATTTATCCTTGATTCCTAACATTAAATTAGAGATGGCTTCGAGAAGCTAGACATGGCTGAAAAGTAGTGGAATCAATGCAGCTCAAATCTCCAAGTAAGAATCGATTCAGAAAAGAACAGGTGACCGCGTTTGCTCTATTGCTCAACACTTTGTCTTGGTATTTTATCGGCTATTTGATGATTGAAAAAATCGGGAGTGCTTTTGACGAAGCGAGCGTTGAAAGCCTTTGTTTGAGGTTGATTTACCCATTTTTTATAATAACATCCGCCATCGCCTGTTCAGTTTTTTTAGGTAAGGTTCGGAGGGTTCGTTTCTTCTATCTGTGGTTGCTTTTTGGAATTGCGCTGGCGTTGTGTGCGGCGCTTCCGTTAGGTTCGTCGTTTTGGCTGATGCTTGTTTTGGTCGGTGTGTTGGGTGTTTCCTTGGGTGTTGGTACGCCGTTGTGTTTTGGCTATTTTGCGGAGTCTGTTTCTATTGAAAATCGGGGGAAAGTTGGCGGTTTCATTCTGTTTGGAACGGTTCTCAGCGCGCCTGTTGCTTTTCTTGTCATGTCACCGTTGGACTTAGCGTCGAGTGCTTTGTTTTTGGCTTTATGGAGAGCGTGGAGTTTACCCTTCTTGCTTCTCGATTCAGATAAGCGGCAGTATGAATTGTCTAGTGAGAAGCTTCCATCGTTGGCTTCGGTTCTGCGGGATAGGACGTTCTATCTTTATTTTACGGCTTGGCTTATGTTCGCTCTTGTGGATAGTTTTGAAGGGAGAATCGTGGATGTTGCTATTGGTGATTTCAGGTTTTTCATACGGGTTATTGAGCCGACTATTGCTGCTTTTTCAGCCATAATCGGTGGGTTGCTTTCTGACTGGGTTGGTCGTAAACGTGTGTTAGTTTTTGGTTTTGTTTCTTTGGGTATAGCCTATGCAACTATCGGGTTGTTTTCGCAAGTGTGGTTCTCGTGGTTCTTCTACTTCGTTATTGACGGTGTGGCTTTGGGGTTGTTATGGACGTTATTCGTGATAGTGTTATGGGGGGACATGTCAGAAAAGGGGTCTGCAAAATTCTACGCGATCGGGGAAGCTCCGTTTTTCTTGACTCGTATTCTTTCGGAACTTTTGGCACCTTACATGATACTAATTCCAGAGAGCAGTTCCTTTTCTCTGGCTGCGTTCTTCTTGTTCTTAGCTGTACTGCCGTTGCTCATCGTTCCTGAGACTTTGCCCGAGAAGAAGATGAAAGACCGAGAACTCAAAACCTACCTTGATAAGGCTAAGAAGATCAAAGAAAAATACACTTAAGAGTCCGAGCTTGTTTTTTCTGTTTGAAAACGCATGTTCTTCCACGTGGTAGTCACGAATGAATGCAATCTGCAGTGCAGGTACTGTTTCGGTGAAGCATTGGATGATGTTGACGATGATTTTGTAGGCTTTGATGTGGAATATTCTCTTCCTAAGAGGATAAATTATGACCTCAGTTTGTTGGACAAGTTTTGCAGCTGTGATCCTGATTGCGTGTTAACTTTCTATGGTGGCGAGCCGTTGCTTGCTGTTGATTTGATTAGGCAGATTATGGATAGGGTGAAGGCTAAGCATTTTATGGTTCAGACAAACGGTTTGCTGTTGAATTGTTTGGAGCCAGAGTACGTTAACCGTTTTCACACGATCCTCGTGTCGATAGACGGTGATGAAGGCTTGACTGATTTTTACAGAGGAAAGGGCACTTTCAGGAAAGTGGTTGATAACCTGAAGCTGATTGCGCGTAATGGCTTCCGTGGTGAACTGATTGCCAGAATGACCGTGATGGAGCAGACAGACATTTACAAACAAGCCATGTGGCTGGCAAACAATTCCGAGTTTTCTTTTTCCTCGATACATTGGCAGCTTAACGCGGGCTTCTGGAAGAACGACTTTCGGAGGAGAAACTTTGCCGAATGGAGCAAGGATAGCTACAATTCAGGGATACGTGAGCTCGTTAGGTTCTGGGTTGATTACATGAGAAAGAATGGACGTGTATTGCGGCTGTATCCCCTTCTTGGTATTGCTCGATCACTTCTATCAAAAAAGCCGAGTCTTTTGCGTTGTGGTGGAGGGTGGGTGAACTATGCTATACAGACTGATGGTTACATAATTCCATGTCCAACCATGTGGGGAATGAAAGACTACTATTTAGGGCACATCAGCAAAGCAGATCCATTAAAACTGGACAAAATCTTCGTTAAAGAACCATGCACAAAATGTGATTCTTACGCTTTGTGTGGTGGTCGTTGCCTATATGCCAACATAACAAAAAGATGGAATGCGAAAGCTTATGGTTTAGTGTGCGATACCGTGAAAAACCTTATCGAAGCTGTGACTGAGGAAATGCCAAGAATCAGAGAACTTGTCGAATGTGGAAAAGTAGACTTGAAAGATTTCGATTTCCTGAAGTACAACGGATGCGAGATAATCCCATGAGGAATAATTAATATGCTAATTCCAAGAACGTTTCAACCAGTTTCGTTTTTTGTTTCAACGTTTGTGCTGTCTCTGTCAAAGATCAAATATGTCGTTACGTTTGCTTTGTCTATGCCTTGCTGATTGTAAGTGTTTCCCAGAGAAACCAGCTTATGCGTAGGTGCGATTATGTTGTAACAATCGTATTCGGTGTTATGCTCGAATAACGCACCAATAAGTGTAATGGTTTCTGCACATGGAACAAGGTTGCTGTAAACATTCGGACTTTTATCGGTGTAGAACATGCCGCCAATAGCTGTAAGCTTTGATATCATACGCGTCCTGACAAGTATGTTTGGAACAGTTCCGTTCGGGCCGTCTTCCATCCAGCAGTTTGTCAATTCCAAAATCGGCTGAAGAGCGTTCTCTCCTGTTCCGCCTTCCACTATGATGTGTGCTGTTAACTCGTGGCTCCATGAAGTCTTGCTCGAGAGAAGACAGTTTGCGAGCTTCAACTGTGCGATGTTCTTCGCAAAAACGTCTGCCTTCCGATGAAAACCCATCAAGCAGTGTATAAGGTTGATCTGACCGCCTGTTCTATGACCATCACAGAACTCTCCAATCTTCACACCGTACTCGGTAACCACGTCTGGCGTGTCGTTCACTATCCTGCCGTCTATCCAACAGTTAAAGATCAAACTGTCTTCGCAGCCCGTAAAATCAACGTTAGCGAGCGTAGCCCCCCAAATTCTGCAGTTGCGAATCTGGTGAACTGGCACTTGGCTCGGGTTGCGTGAAGCGTCAACACATTTCTGAGCTAAGCCGTTGCCGTTGATGAAAAGCCCCTCTAGATGCACGTATCTTACGCTACGTATGTCAAAAACCGCAGGCATACGCTCAACTGCAAACGCTTCTGCTCCGTTGCTTATTATGTAAGTATCTTCTTTCATAGGCACTATGGGCTCTGTTATGTTGAATCGTTGCTTCTTCAAGTATACACACGTGTACCCTAAGTTTAGCGCCGTCTGGATGTCTTCACATCTTTCTCCTTTTCCAACCACGACTTCCGCAGTGCTCGACGTTTTTAGCTTGTTCTCACCGTATTGGTCATAGCCTTCCTGTATCCAGTTTTCTAGGTCTCCGAAGAAAGTGGAGTAAGACTTGCTGTTGCTTGCCACGATTTTTGATGGCGGCGTAGAGCAGTCGATAAGAAGCGCTAGCGTGAGCACGAATACAGATGCGAACACTGCACGACTGCGGGCTGAGAGTATCTTCATTTTATACGCCAACACGGGTGAGTTTATTGAAGTCTTGTCTGTTTTGGGCAGAACACATGACGGTTGTTGATTTAAAGCGGTTATTTCAAGGTCGGCTATATGAAAAAACAGCGACATAAACCATGCTAGACCCATACCGATTTCTTCTAAAACTTACACGAAAGCAGTTCCAAACCCTCGGTGATGCCAAAATATAATAACCAAGCTTTCACATTTCGCTAGCGGTGACGCGTATGTCTGTTACGTTGCGTGATGCTCAGCATCTTTGCTGGAAGAACTTCAGGAAGATTAACGACAAGCTTGACCCACAGAGGGGTAAGGGCTGGACACCTTTCGTCATGGCTACAGATATGCTTGAAGAGGCGGGTGAGGTGGCAGCCGTGATTAAAGGGTTGGAAGGGTTCAAGCCGCCTGAGAAGCCGATGACGAAGGAGATGCTAGCCACAGAGCTTTCCGACCTGCTTTACATTATATTCGTTTTAGCAGAACATTATGGCATTGAGCTGGAAGAAGCGTTCATGCAAACCGTGAACGACTACATGCTAAGATTCATAAAATGACAGTTTGCCGTACTTTTGCCTGTGGAGTGTTCTTGCAGCAGACTCTGTTTATGAGTCTAAGTCAGTCTCTTCGAGAAATCTTCTATAAGAATAATTCAATAGGCTTAAATCCCATGCTGCGTCAAAAAGTAATAGGAGAAGGGAAGATAGAAGGTATGCTAGCCCAGAAGAGAACAGTGACGATTCTAACGGCTTCGCTCTTGGTTCTCTGCATCTTAGCGTTCATCCCGAAGAACGGCTTTGCAAACGCCACTCATCCCGTGCTCAGCGGCGACAAACGAGTAGACAAGACAACTGTGATGCTGAATGATGTTGTGACGGTCACGATCGACGTGAACGGTTCAGGCATCCCTGTGGAGACGCCTCCTAAGATCGTGAAGCGCCCTGTTGACTTAGTAATTATACTGGACAGTTCAGAGAGCTATATGCAAGAGATACAGATCCTGCAAGCCAACTTTTCAAGCCTCATCAATGGGCTGAACGCGCTTGGCTTGAACCTTACCGTGGGCTTCATCAGCTTCGGGAACAGCAAATCCGTCGGCGAATGCCCGATTAACACTGATGGTTCAGTTAACACGGCAGGGGTTAAACAGTTGACGTCGAACACAGCCGACATCAAATCGTTCATGAACACTCTCATACCGTGGGGAAACTGGGAGCCATGGGGTGACGCGATCTGGATAGGCAACCACTGGATGTCATGGCGTTCCAACACCTACAAACTGGTCATCCTCGCCACAGACGAGCCATGCGACGAGGGAAGGAAAGTTCCAGGCCCGCTGTCGAGAGATTATGGCGAAGACTATAACGGCTCTGCTCTGTGGGATGAGGTTAACCTTGCGCATGCGAAAGACATTAAGTACATCACGATAGGCGGCGGCTACTGCGGCGGCCCATTGACCACTTTTCAACTGCGAAGAATCGCCAACATCACAGACGGGTTGAACTATGATTTTTCTCACGCAACAGCTCAAGATTTTGTTAAACTAATAAACAGCTCAATCACCGAGGTCGTGCCGGGAGAAAAGATGGAAACCGCGGGCTACGACGTCGAAGTCACCGATATAGTCAGCCCGCTAGTGGAGATCGTGGCTGGGTCGTTCAGCAAGTCGCCAGCAAGCCAGACTGTGAACCCTGACGGTTCAGTGACGCTGGAATGGGATTTGGGCGACATAAAATACGATGAAAGTGCAAGGATCACGTACCAGATAAGGATGACTCATCAGGGTCAGATTCAAACAAACGTGGACGCAGACGTAAATTACAGAGACTGGGAAGGAGATTCTGCATCGATACAGCTTCCGTTGCCAGTAGTGACCGTGCTTAACCCCACCATCGAGAGCTGCGATGCTGTTGGGGTGCGTAAGGACACTTTTAACATAAGCGACAAAGTTTATGCTAACGGAAGCGGCTACGCGCCATCTACGACGTATAATGCTTACGTAGTGAACGACGTGGTCACGTGGAGTGATGGCCTGATTATTCCGTCGCGCGTTGCTGGGACCGCGATCACTGTAACTTCGGACAGTGTGGGGAGAATCTTGCCAGTTGCGGTTTGGAATGTGTCGCTCGTGCCTGGAAAGTATGACATTGTCGTTGACGTGAACGGGAACGGCAAGTATGACGCGGGCGTCGATGCTTTGGACGATGGTGATGTACAAGTTACAGCTGGGTTCTTGGTTATTCCAGAGTACACGTTTGGGACTCTGTTGGCTTTGGCTGGGTGCTTCGCTGCGTTCGGCGTCTTCCGCCGAGTCAAACACAGAATCATATAAGATCGCTTTTCTGGTCTGTTTCGTTCGCTCTTTTGGCAGGTTCTAACTCTGAAACTGTGTGTTTGGCTAATCTTGAACCGCTAACGCAGAAAGCAGGATTAATTGTTGGCTGAAAAGTGGGCCGGGAGAGATTTGAACTCTCGACCTTTCGATTATCAGTCGAACGCTCAAGCCAAGCTGAGCTACCGGCCCATTGTGGATGAAGTGGTATTAGTATAGTTTGTTGTATGGTTTTTAAGGGTTTTCGGAATGCTTAATTGTTTATGAGGATATTAACTTGTTTTCGTGGGTTCGTAGCCTAGCTCGGATTAAGGCGTCGGCCTTCGGAGCCGAAAATCAGGGGTTCAAATCCCCCCGAACCCGCTTACTAATTTGATCAATGATGAAGTCACGAAATAGCTTACAACAAAATGTTCGGCAGAAGGTTTGGTGGACCGGGCGGGATTTGAACCCGCGACTTCCGCCTTGCGAAGGCGGCGTTCGTACCAGACTGAACCACCGGCCCTGCTATCAAGTTTAACAAGAACAGCGAGAAGACTAAATTAAGGATTTCTAGCAAAGACCTGCATCTAACCCAGCTAGCCAATAGCTAAGTAAATGGTTTTGTCGTCCAGTTGAGCCTCATGCCATTCTATCTTAACTTCTTCACGATTCCTGTGTAAGCAAACATTGTTGGCTCGTACGAGTTCTTTCATTTCCATCAAATACGGCTGCACCAACCTAATGTTCTCATCATCAAGCCCAGCTAAGTGAACTGCATTCAAAACATCAGAAGGCACAAAGCCTAACTCTTTTCTCAATGCTTGAACTCTACGGGCTAGGTCACGCATCAAACCTTCTCCGAACAACGCTTCATTACGACATGCATCAAGGAAAACTTGGACACCTTCTTCCATCACAGAAGCCCACCCCTCCTCCGTAACATGCTTTGGCACTTCTTGCGTGTATTCCACTGTTTTGACGTTTGCAAGCTCAACAAGCAAGTCTTCAACACCCTTCAAGCTCTCGACAGTTTTTTCCGACGCCACAACAACTATCGTGTTAAGCGGCCACCTTCGTTTCAGCTTTGCACTCTGTCTAGCAGCATAGCTCAACGACACGCACTGGAACAGAGTCTTGAATTCTTCTTCCAATTTTTTGTTCCGCAACTCCTGATCCGCTTTCGGCCACGCTTCGAAGTTAACGGATTCTGCTAGTTTCGAGTCTAGTTTTCGATAAACTTTCTGGTAGAGTGCCTCGCTCAGATAAGGCGTAACAGGGTTGAAAAGAAACGTAACCGTTTTCAGCACATACCACAGAGTGGAGTAAACCGCTAACCTACGATTGAGAGTTTCTACGTTATCTGTCCAAAGCTCTTTCCTCACCATGGGCACGTAGAGTCTGCTCAAATCTTCTATCACGAAGTTCTCTAACGTTGCCAAAGCTAGGTTGAATTCGCACGTTCCCAGTTCATTCGTATACTTTTCTATCGTTTCCTGAAGCCTTGAGAGAAGCCAAAGATCTGGACTCGTAAGCTGTTTTTCCTTTCTTGCCCATTCAAGCGTGTGTTTTTCAGGGTTAAAATCGTCGAATTCGCAGTTCTGCACAAAGAATCTGCTCAAATGGTACAGTGTGGACAGCACTTGGTATGGTCTGCGGCTCAGTTCCTGCGGGTCAAAATCATTCGGGTCTGAGGGCGGACATTTTCGCAGCACGTAAAACCTGAAGATGTCTGCTGAATACTTTTCCAACGCGTTGTTGGCTTCTATCACGTTTCCAAGGCTTTTGCTCATTTTTCTGCCCTTCGCGTCTTGCGTTAGACCCTGCAGTAGGAAAGCCTTGTACGGAGGTTCAGCCTTTCCCGTGAGTATGACGTACTCCAGAAGAAGCGTGTTAGCCCACCCTCTCGTCTGGTCCATGGCTTCCGTTAGGTAATCAACTGGCACGTATCTTTCAAATTCTTCATCAGTGAACCTTGCGTATGGTGCGGCTCCACTGTTGTGCCATGCGTCCAGTACGAAATCTTCTCTTCGCATTTTTCCTCCGCATTTGTCGCATTTCAACGTGATTCGGTCTACCCATGGCTTGTGCAGTTCAAAATCTGAATCAGGCTTTTCTTGAGCTCTTTCAAAGAGTTCCTTCTTGCTGGCTATGAACGTTTTAGCTCCGCATTTCTCGCATTTCCATATCGGCAACGGAGCTCCCCAGACGCGTTCTCTCGAGATGCACCACGGTTTGCCCTCTTTCAGGAACGAAATGAATCGGTTCTTCGGGCTTTCGTAGAAATACTCCACTTTTTCCGCGGCTTCCAAAACCTTTGAGTTGATTTTGTCCGTTCTAAGGAAATACTCCTTCCTAGCCAGCCAAACCAGCTTGTGATGCGAACGCCAACATGTCGGATACTCGTGCTTCAACGTCTCGGCCGAAACCAGCAGACCACGCTTGCGCAACTCTTCAACGACCAGCGTATCGGTGTCTCGCGCAAACTTACCCTTGAATACGCCAGCGTCCTCTGTAAACCTGACTTCGTCGTCGTACGGAGCGAAAATTGGCACACCTCTCTTTTTGGCGGCAAAAAAATCTTCCTCGCCGTTTCCAGGTGACTGGTGCACGACTCCTGTCGCCGTGTTCACGTCCACGAAGTCCTCACATATGACCTTGTGCACGAGTGGATGCTGCTGTTCTAGTTCCACTTGTTTGGGGATGAGGTCTTTGAAGGGATAATCGTATTTTGCGCCTTCCAAATCTTTACCGTTAATCGTCTCGACAGTCTCGTACTTGTCTATGCCTAATTCTTGCATGACTGGCTGAACGCGCTGGGTTACTAGAATCCACTTCTCGTTGTTGACTTTGACTTTTGTGTATTCGGCTTCTGGGTGCACTGCCAACATTGTGTCGGTTATGAGCGTGAAGGGCATGGTCGTCCACACGAGGAAGTATTCATCCTTCTTGCCAGCAACTTTGAATTTGAAGTACAGGCTGGGGTCTTCTACTATCTTGTAGGCGCCTTCGTAGCCGACTTCTGCGCTGCTCAGGCTTGTCTGGCAGCCTGGGCAGTATGCAACCACGTAGTGTCCTTCTTCTAGAAGGTTCTGGTCCCAAGCGTGTTTGAGGATTTGCCATTCTCTTTCGATGTACTCGTCCTTGTAGGTCCAGTACGCTTTGCCTTGGTTCATGAATACGGCTAGTTTTCGGTCGACTTCCACCCACATTGCGTGGTATTTCATGATGGCTTTCTTGCATTCTTGGATGAAGTGTTCCATTCCTACTCTTTCGAGGAGTTCCCGCTTGTTCTTGACTCCAAGCTGCTTCTCAACTTCCAGCTCTACTGGCAAGCCTTGGCAGTCCCATCCTGCCCAGAAAGGTATAAAGTAGCCTTGCATGGTTTTCCAGCGGTAGCGAAGGTCTTTCATGGCGCGACCTCGGGCATGACCGACGTGTGGTATGCCGTTCAGCGTTGGGGGTCCTTCGACAAAACCTAATATGCCGTTGTTGTTCTTCTCCTTAAATGCCGTCAGCTTTTGCTGAGTGTTGTTTTTTGTCCAGAATTCGCGGATTTCTTGTTCAAGTTCAAGCGGGTTATAGTTTACGTTAAGCTCGTTCTTAGTGTTGGGTTTGAATTTGGCGGTCACCTTGCATCACATTACACCCGCAAATACATCGAAGTAGCATTAGCGACATATAACCTTTTTGAATCACAAATGCTGTAGCTCTTTCAGAAGCCTAGCCTCAGTGGTGCTGCTCCCCCCCATTTATAGATTGAACGTTTGGTTGTGTTTGGTTCCTCCTGTTCTTGTTGTCTAAATGATTTTTAGTTATGTGCCAGCTACTTAAGAGAGGTCTCGGAAGTGTGACTTGTTGTATGCGGACGGTTTGGCTTAGAAAACCGTCAATACCGCCTACCCCGTCATAATTTCTATTTTGGGTTTTCAATGTTTGTTTAGCGCAAAAAACAGTCAATACGAACCTACCCCCTCTAGGGTTTTGCAACGAATTTCTATTAGGCTTCAAATATGTTTAGGGTTTATTTGATTCCTCCTTTTTTGTGTTAGTGGCGTAGATGATTGTGGGATTTAAAGAGGTTTTCAGAATGTTCAATATGCCAAGGATTGGCTAACGAAATTGGTCTTCTTAACTAATAAGATGGAAGAGGATTTATGGAGCTTTTTCTCCGTAGTGCGCTGCTACTGTGACAAGATCAAGAATGTCTATCTTTCCGTCACTGTTTAAGTCGCATGTTATGTTCCAGTTTGGTTCTCCGACTTTTGAACCATATATTCCTGATACCATTACTAGGTCTTGAATGTTGACGACTCCATCATCGTTCAAATCCCCAAACATCGGTGAAGTTCCGCTGAGAAACTCTTCTTTTGTAAGGTCATGGTCTGAGGTGAACGAGTGTTCAAATGTACCGTCACCTTGGGAATCCACTTCTATGATCACTCCTTCTGTGCCTTGGGAAAGCGCAGTCCAGTTGACAGTGTATTCATGGACAGCATTGCGGGAAATAGGAATTTCATTCGCAATAAAGCTTGCAGATGTGCCGTTTTCAAATCTTGTGATTTCTAAACCATAGACTCCTTTTTCTATCCCCTTGACCTCAAATCTGTATGTGTCTGATGGAAAGAAGATAGTAACCGTCCCATTGGAGTAAATTGACAATGGAATCACTTGCACTACTGATCCATTAATAATGCCTGTAATCCTTCTTTTAGAATCGTACACGCGCGATTCAATGGGACTATGGTCTTTCTGTTCAAGTTGACTGATTCCCTGTGAAAGCTCTTGGCACAACTCAGTTGACAGTTCATCTACCTTGTCAGCTAAAAACTGTGAAAGCTCCACGCTCAGAGAGGATACTACATCCTTCACGATTTTTGAAACAACGAATTGTGTGCTTTCCTCACTGAATAGTCGTTCTATTGTCGTGAACGTCATGGCTCCCACTCTATTATTCATGTAATCCTCGATCGTTCTCCCACCTAAGTCATCAAAATGTGCCTTCTGTATTATAGCGCTAAGTATCAGACTTGAAACAGCATCTTTCTTTGCTTGTTCAGCATCAACGTGCAGAAGATATCGGTCTATCAGATAATCTGTGCCTATGAAAACGTACGATGCTGCAGTCCCAAGCGCTGGATTTATGATTGACAACACTGAAGTAAACGTCGTCTCTGCCAATGATTTAACACGACTTGCCAAGTTCTCCGCTATTGCTAGATTGGCGTCAAAGTATTCAAGAGCCGTGTTATAACTTTCAGCTGAGAGTTGCTGAAGCGTGGAGTACCTCTGCAGGAATTTCTTCGCGCCCTCGATGTTGACATCTTTAAGAGCACGATCTGCTTTGATCAAAGAGAGACGGCTCAAACATTGATAGTCAATGCTTATTTGGTAATATTCATAATACAAATCTGAGTATGGAGTATACTCCTTTCCGATTATGACAGACTTGGTGAAATCTATTACGGTGTTAAAGACTGATGCCACTTTAAGATCAAAAGATGTGGGGTCAGCTAAGTTAGGCGGTAATGCCGGAGGGTTTTGCACTAGTACATTGATTCTGTTCGTTAGCTCGACAACATCTTGTGGAACTGTTCCTTCTGGAAGTGTGATGATGTTCTTGACTCTGTCTGCCTGGGTTAGCTGATCTCCCAATTCCATGCACGTGTTCCAGTTGTTCTGGTCGAGTAGCTTTTTCTCTTCTGCAGTTGGATTTGATATATGATAGGCAACGAAGAACCTGTAACTGCCTGGTTCAGTTAACGCGAGAGATGCTGTGTATTCATATGGGATGCCTGGTTGAAGTGTGATGGATCGATAGGGAAAATCTGGATAGCTGTTCGTGTCTATCTGACCGTTAAGTCTTCCGCCTACTGTCAATTTGTCAAAAGTTATTGGCACCTCTCCAATATTCTTGACTGTAAATTCTGCAGTCAGAGTATCTCCTACTGAATACATGTCTTTAGCGGGGCTTAAGACAAGAGGTGAAATGAGGACGGGCAGTGCCGAAGCCGGAACGTACATGTTCGCTGAACAAAATGCTGTTTGACCTGATGAATCTGAGACTTCTGCCCACACTTCCTTATATCCGGGAGTCCAGAATGCCCAGAGTCTGGTTTTGGTTGACGCATCCCAGTCGTCTGAAGATACCGACCAATCGTACCACTGTGCCCAATTTCCTGTAGGTTTTCCATCCCGAACATCATCATTCGAGAAACGGACTTGCCTGATTCCTTTATCATCGGTGGAACCTCCCACATTAATATCGAAATATTCTCCGACATTAACTTCATTGATCACGACACCGTCTTCTCGAAGGTGAACAAGGCAAGTGGGCGGCTGATCCACTGAAACTGGATGATTAACGAAAGATCCGTCTTTGAGCATTCTAGGTATCACATTACCATTCTTATCAGGCAGTGTGCAGGAAACAATGTGAAGAGCTGACGTTCCAATTCCAACAACTTGGAAAGTCATTTCGAAAATAGTTCCTGCACCGTTGAAACTGGGAGCTGGAAGCAGAGAAGCCTCGCAGAGCCAGTACCTCGTCCCAGGCTCAGAACCAGGCATACTTGCAGTTTCATCCACTTTGTCATAAATGTTAACAGTACGCTCGTGCAATATGCCAACCCCAAACGTTTCAACCGGAATCCTCTTGACGTGACTTACGTATTTGATTATTGCAGGATCCCACGTAAACTGCAAATCTATCGCATACAGGTTCGTTACATGGGCCACTCTCACACGCACAGTGAAGGTTGTCTGTAGCGGCAGATCCGTTATTTCTGGGGGATCTACGTATACAACAGTCCCACTGACTGACGGTGGAGTTGCTATGTCTAGATAAACCTGTGCATTGTGAGAAAGGCTGCCGTTGGTTCCCTTCACGATTAGGGAGTAGATTCCAAGTGTCGCTGAACTGCTTACCGAAACTGTGAGAACGGAAGTTGTTGAGCCATCTGGTGGAGGAGTGATTTGGCTAGGATTTAGAGTTGCTGTAACTCCAGATGGAGTTCCTGACACCGTCAGTTGAAGGGCTTGATTGAAACCTCCCATTGACGTTACTGTGATTATTGACGTATCCGAGCTGCCTCGTTGAATTGTCAACACTGTTGGAGAGGCGGAGATGGAAAACTCTGGAGCATCAACTATAAAATCTGCACCACTTGATCCGGAAAACTCTATCCACTCACTTAGCGCACCTCTGGAATTCCTAGCTCTGTATTGCCAATGATAACCAGCATTAGCAAGACCATAACAGCTTACAATCGCTTGAGAGCCGCTCGTTATGTAACCGCTAGTACACGTAGCTTCTCCTGTAAAAGGCTCACTAGTCCTTCGCAACTCAACCTCGAATCTCACAAAAGCGTCTTCTGGGTCAGTTAGAGTTCCCTTAAACCTAACGGTTCTGTCATTAATGGTAGCACCAACTCCCATTGGAGACCCATCAGATTTGAACTGAGCAACACCTGTTGGATTATTAGGAGGCTTATGAGTTTGAGCATGCAGTCCATTCTCAACTACCACAGGAATAGGGTTTCCTTGTCCGTCTGAAAGCTCACAGAAAAGAATGTCTAATGAGCACGAACCAGTGGTGACAACTCGAAACGTCATCTCAAACACTGTGCCTCCACCATAAAATGGCTGTGCTGGAAGCATCGACGCCTCCGCAACCCAATACCTTGTGCCAGGTTCGGAATCTGGCATGCTTGCTGTTTCGTCAACATTGTTTTTGACAGGGATAGTCGGTTTGTGCAATACACCATCAGAATACGTTTCGACTTCGATCTTCTTAGTATGGCTGACATACTTGATTATTGTTGGATCCCATGTGAACTGTATCTCAAGTCCATAAAGACCATATTGGTTCAGTATATTGGCAACCTTCACTTCGACCGTGAATGTTTGACCAACTTCTGCTGAAACGCGTGCGGGGTATACATAAACGCTTGCAGTTGACTCGCCAATTACAGGGGAAAACTTGTGAAGTAATGAACAGTTTACTGCGGCAATAATTAAAAACGCAATTAGGAAAGCTGCAGTAATGCTATTCTTTTTAGAGGTTTCACGTTTTTTCATGACTGATGCCTGAATTCTGAACTGCTTATCTTTTTCCATGTTTTATCATCCCACATATTCTCAAATCATCAACTGGGAGGGCTTCCGAATCTCTTAGCGTATTTGCCTGTAATGGTGACTAGGTCTAATATGCCTACGTGGCCCAAGTCGGTGCCATCTATGTCTGCGCCTGGGAAGTACAATGAATTATACGCGCCATCTCCTCTAGTGCAGTAGCAGCTCGTGCATTTGACCACATCAAGAATCCCAATTCTGAAATACCCATTACGTGGCTTCGTTGTTCCTTCCCAGTACCAGCGCCAGTCAACCTCGCCCAATAATGGGGATAGGAAGAAATACGGGTTCTTGTTCAACGATGCACCGTAGTTGCTTATTGAAATCGGGTAGTGTGTGCCGTAGCAGTACATCGTATCTTCCCACGTGTAGCCTATATCCTGACCTAAGTAAGTGCCGCTTGCGCCTGGGCAGATAGCATAGTCATAGTTGATCACGATGGTGTCGCCATCCGCGAAAGAAGTCAAAGGAACGAAAATGTTATGTTCAGGGTTCGAATCGTAGCCACCCCTCACGTAGAAGTCAACTCCCTCAGTCAATGGAACTCCATTCTTGGTTGCGCTCGTGACGTGTACTATGCGGTCATGAGTAAACTGGAATTCCTTATAACCTGGATTGAGACTTGCGTAACCTGGGTTAGCCAAGTCTGAACCATGGAAAGCAGCGGCTCCCGAATCGCACAACAAAGGTGTCAATATGCTGGCTGGTCCTAGAAGCGGATATGTTGGAGCGTATAAGAACCAACAGCTTGTGGCGTCAAAGTACACCTTAACAGTATAGGGATCTATGATTTCCAGGTGGTGTATGTCCATGAAACTGCTACCCGACCATGAATCGCTAAAAGCATAGCTATACCAACATGTAAACTCGTAATCTTTCGCGCTGAAGTACCCTGCAAAAGAGCCTGTCACTGGAGCTGCGCACCCAACATCCTTCCTCAAATAGTATGTGACTGTTGTCTTGCTGAGGCCGTCGCGTGGATCAATCCACGTGCCGACGCTCCAGTCTTGTGCTGCCCATGGCAAGTCCTCCGACAAGTCGTACGGGTTAGCAACGATGAGTTGTGTATAGCAGCGATCTAGGAATGCGTATTCAAAATACCATTGGCTGTAAAGAGGGTTCAGCGTGTCCCAAGTGTTCGGGATGCCTACGATAATATATCCGCGGCCCTCCTTTATCGCATTCAAAAACGTGAAGTCGTTAATCAAACTAACTCCTTTCATGTTGACTACGCCTACAAGTTCCTTGCGCCAAGCCGTGTATCTAGTGTAACTCCACAAAGGAATGTTGACGCAGTGCTCCACTAAGTATCCTGTGGCTTTAAGAGAAGCCGTCTGAGCCATAGTAATGCTCTCAGTGTAGTAGATGTCGCTTACGAGTTCATCAAGGGCAGGATGAGCAAAATTCGCTGGATCATGCTGCGAATCACTTTTTGGGCCTTCGCCTGTAACGTAGTTAGCGCCAAGTGGACCCCAGAAAGTGCTGTGGAACAAGCTGTACAGGTACGTCGGGTAGCGTCCGAAGCTCCAGCCACCCGTGTAAATGTGGTAGTTTCTGTCCCTCTGAACGATCGGGCTCAGAACGTGCCTCGGCTGCTCCCACGTGTTATCAGTGGTGTCAAAGTCGCCGCCAACCAGACCGTGTGCCGCCCAATAGGCTGTTTTGGCCAACACGCTGTCGCCAGCAACGCTTCGATCACCTTCAAGCTGACCCCACAAGTAGCGACCAACCTTAAGCCTGTTAGTATCGTCGCTTCTGATGCAGATCTTCAACGGCATCAGAGTCGTGTCTTTCCCAGCCGCGTCTAACCACATTGGGTTATTTGGATAGTTTAGATAGCCGTTGCCATCAGTGTCGCTGAAGCCTAAATTCCCTAGCAGTGCTGCAGCCGATTCAAGACTGTACTTATACGGATAGTTGTCTTCGGTTGCTTGAATAACATCATCGTGATTCCAGTCGTAAGTGACAACGCTGCTGTTAACCCACCTCTCCGTCTGCGGATAGCAGACAGGGGAGTCAACCCTTGAGCTATAACCATCAAGAACATGGGTGATAACATAGTCTTTGTCAACTAGGTAAGCGATAGCTTGCCTGACTTGCTCAATCGACATAGGGTTCAAAGAAGCTGGGCAGTCACTAATGGTATAATTGTTGTTGATGTCAAGCTCGTACAAACCGTTCTCATCGTAAGCCGCAAGGCACAGATTTGGATCAGCCTCAACCCGGGCTTTCTGCGTCTTAGTCAAAGGCCACTGCATCATTTGAACCGTGCCCGCCTGTAAAGCGGAAAAACACGCGTCAGGGTATGTGTACCAAACAATGTCAATATCACTTTTCGCTTTTGCTTGCACAGGATTGTTCATTTGAAGTATTGAACCAATCATTAAGGTTGCCAAGGCAATTGTCGCCAATACTGCGTATTTCTTCATAATCTCCTTCCTTTCCTTTTCCTCCAGTGTGAACTGATAAACCAGTAACGCGCGCTTTTCATCAAACCCCTCTTTCCAAATAGTTACCTAGATTGTTGAACATATAAAACTTTTGAAACAATCTTTATCACATCAAGCAAAACATGCTCTTCTTTTATCTCAGGTCTTAAATATGAATAGTAATATCAATTCAGAAGGAATTGAGAGGAGTGTGAAATGAAGCCTGCTTTACTAGTAATCGACGTGCAGAACGAGTTCTTTAACCTTAGCCAAGCTTGCTCGGATTCATTGAAAACAGCCATCCAGTACATTAATGCCGCAATAGGTCTCTTCAGAAAGAAAAACCTTCCAATCGTGATCATACAGCACAAGAGTGAAGAGGACAACCTCGTGCAGGGTAAGTCTGGTTTCGACATGCATGAAAGCGTAAAAATCGAACCCGAAGACACGCGAATAATCAAAACTTACGGCAATTCCTTCACGAAAACAGGTCTTGCTGAAAAGCTGAGAGAATGGGGAGTTGATACTGTTATATTGACAGGTTTTTGTGCCGAGTTTTGCGTTTTGTCCACGTACAAGGGTGCGCAGGACTATGATTTTACGCCGATAATGTTGAAAGGTTCTCTTGCGTCTGACAATGCAGAGCACATTCGGTTTGTGGAGGAAATAACTGAGACAATAACCTTCGGAGCCTTGAAAGCACTCCTCTGATTTTCAGTTTTTTAGCATATGAAATGCAGAAAAGTTGGATGGTTTAGGGGTAGTTTATTGCTGCTTTGATGTCTTCTGCAATCATCTTCCTCTTTGATTTCTCGATAAGATAGCTCTTGCCCGTCTGCAAGTACGAAGGAAAGACTCTCAGTTGCTTGTAGAAGTACTCGCCCTTCCTTATCTTGTACGTAGAGCCGCTCGGGATGATTGCTTTGCCCGTGTTTCTTTTCGCAATACAGTTCATCGCCTTTATGGCAGTGTCTCCCATAAGCAAGATCGACTTTACTTCTGGAAACAAGCGTATCTCATTCTCCAGTATGCGGATGGAGCAGTTGTCTATGGTTTTCGGAGACAGCGAATACGAAATCTTCCCGCATTTCACCGCCGTAGTAACGTATACTCCCATGTTAAGTATATCCTTCATTGAGGCAACGTTAAAACCAGCGTCGTTAAACGCTTGCAGCGTTGTTTGCACAAAGAAAGGGTTCCCAGAAGCGTAGAAGTAATCATCTGGATTCTCTGAAGGGGCTTCCGAAATCATCAAAGTCTTAATCTTGCTAGGTTCAACCTTTATGTTCGGAATTACGTAACGTTTCTTGTTCACGTCTTGACATGGAAAATCCGTGCATCTTGTGAAGTCGTTCGGACGCATTTACAGGTCCTCCAATTTAAGTACTAAGCTAGACGATACTTAAGTATGCTCTTTCTTGTTGCAAGTATCAGCAGTATTTAAGTCTCGTTGTTTTCTTACATATCATAAAACAAGCGATTGAAGATGGTGGCAAAGAACCAAAACGCTAGACTTAATGGTGAAACAAAATGAAAAGAATCACCTTAATTGTACGGCAAACCGAAATAAACAAGCTTTTTCCAGATGGTTTACACCTTCAGCTAGAGGACAACGCTTCGGTTTTTGATGCGATTAAGGCTTTTGATGGAGAAATGTTGAGAAGACATGGGCAATTTCCAGTTAAAACATTTGCATGTCTTTTTCAAATGGTATACCACCCTTATGAGAACAGGTTTTACAAACAAGTTGCAATTCAAGCATCTGCAAAAACAGAGAAATTTCTGAACGTCAGAGAAAACCCAAACATGATCTTACCAGACGCAACGACTATTGTTCTAATCCCTCAAGGTGGATGCTCAACAGATTGGGAGGAACCAGTTAAGTAGATGGGGCAGTAAAAAAAGGGGAAGTTGCTATGTTTTCTTATAAACAAGATCTGTTTCTCTGACACGTTCGGCAACTTTCAAGCCTATGCTTTGTCCTGCCTCGGCTTTTTGAACATTTGCATGTTCAATCTGCATGGAATCAACGGTCTGCTCGAAATCCGTGTTCGGTCCCTTAAAGACAATGTGGTCGCCAACCGCTAAAGGCGCTGTAAGTTCGATAACGGCAACGCTGATTTTTGAGAAGAAATGTGTCACCCGTCCAATTTTAACGACGTTTTCTTCGCTCAAACAATTCCAGCTCCTATCGTATATTAGCGGTGCATCAGCATAAATAACTTATTCACACACCTTGCCTTCCAGATACGTTGCGCAAGCCTTAACCACTTCTACTTGCAGCTTCTTGCCAAGCAATTTACCTTCACTTTTTATGACTATTGGTTTATAGGCAAAATTGCGACCCATCCAAGAGCCAGTAATCTTGCCAACCTCATCAACGAGAACCTCGCCTTTCCACTCCATCCACCGCTGATTTCTCTCATACGACACCTTCCTAGCTAGCAATGCTGCTGTAGTGCTTCTACGTTTAATTTCAGCCAAGGAAACAAAATCTTCACTCATTCCAATCGCAGGCGTTCCAGGTCGCGCAAAAAACTTTGAAACGTTTACTATATCTGGCTTAATCTTCTCAATCAGTTCTAGGGTTTTCTGAAAAGCCTCAGTCGTCTCTCCTGGAAAACCGCATATCACATCGGTAGACAGCGTGATTTCAGGAAAACTCTCTCTAAAAGTCTCGACTATTTCTGTAAAGTCGTTAACAGAATAGAATCGACGCATACGTTTCAAAACTTGATCATCACCACTCTGCACGGGCAGATGAACAAACTTTAAAACTCGTTCATTCCTAAAGGCTTCAATCAACTCTTCAAGAATGTCTAGAACTAAATTGGGCGTCATCATGCCAACGCGAACCATGAAATCGCCTTTAATGTTGCATATGGCGTTCAGCAAACTCGCCAGATTGGTGCCCTTGTCTCTTCCATAACACGCAGTGTCCTGCGACGTAATCCAAAACTCTCGCGTTCCTTCAGCCACATCTTTTTTTACCAACTCGATGATTTCTGCAACGCTGTAGCTTCTTAAACGTCCTCTGGCAAAAACCACACAGCAATAGGCGCATGAACCTAGGCAGCCGTAATTTACGGGAATAATACTTACTACAGGGTTTATCCGCCGTCTTGGAAGGCATAACCGAGGAAGGGCATCCTCGGCGTTTTCAATAGCGATAACCTTTTCTCCGTTGAAGACTCGTCCCGCTACTTCAGCAATCTTTTCACCAGCCGCAGGACCTATCAAGCCGTCAAAACGCATTTCGTTCTGCAGTCTTTCAACGTTTATCAGAGGCAAGCATCCTCCCACGATCAGCTTCTTGCCCCTCGGAACCGCTTTCAAAACACTAATCATACGGTTTTCAGTCGATCCTTTAACCGCACAAGTGTTGTAGACTACCAAATCAGCCTTTGAAATGTCATTCACGACTTCATACCCAGCCGCCTGAAGACATCCTGCCAAAACCTCGCCGTCAGCCAAGTTTGTTGAGCAACCGAAACTCTTCACGAAGACTCGCATAAACTACCATCGCTTCACATTAAATGCTTCAATAAGAAATAAAAACCTAAAGGTTGTCGGTTTAAGAATTTACACGTATGTGAAACAGGGCTTGCACAAGCTTTAAAAAGCAATGGCTTTACATGTTTAAAACATATTTGTAACATGTATGAAAACGTGTATACATTCACACATCTATTCTATGCTTCACCGAGGGAGAGAAGTATGAAGTTAATCACACTCTATCTGCCTGAAGCGTACATCAAGCTGCTAGACCAACTTGTGGACGGCAGGTTCTACCCTAACAGGGCTGAAGCGATCCGTGTAGCTATCCGTGATCTGATAAACGAAGAAGTCTGGAGGAGCAAGAACGTTGGCTAAAGTGCGTCCAGTGGAAAACAAGTTCAAGTACGTTTGGCACGGCATGGTGGACGAAGGAATAAGACAGCCTGAAAGCTGTCGCATCGCAGTAATAGGCGTCGGCAGAGCAGGCAACAACACCGTAACAAGACTGATGAAAGCTGATATTGCTGGAGCAGAATGCGTTGCAGTAAACACAGACGCTTCGCATTTGAAAGCTTCAAGGGCTCACCGCAAAATCTTGATCGGCAAAAAACTTACCAACGGATCAGGAGTGAACGGCGACCCAAGGCTTGGAAGAGCCGCAGTTGAAGAGTCGAGGAAACGCGTTGAAAGCCTCCTTTCAGGCGTCAACATAGTTTTCATAACAGCAGGTTTAGGTGGCGGCACTGGAACGGGAGCCGCACCTCTGATAGCCGAAATTGCAAAACAAGAAGGCGCCATAACCATAGGCGTCGTAACCATGCCTTTCCAGATCGAGAAAAGCCAAATAGACTTTGCTACTGGCGCGTTGGATGAGATGCGAAGAAACTGCGACACAGTGGTAGTCATCGACAACAACAAGCTACAACAGCTCGTGCCCCAACTGCCCATAGACGAAGCCTTCAAAGTTGCCGATCAAGTCATGTCAAGCATGATAAAAGGCATCATTGAAACTGTTTCCGCGCCAAGCCTCATCAATCTAAACGTTGCGGACTTTGAGAACATCGTAAGAAAAGGAGGCGTAGCCATCGTCGGCGTCGGAGAGTCAGATGCACCCAACCGAGCAGAAGAAGCGGTGCGAAACGCTTTCAGAAGCCCGTTGCTAAATGCGAATTATTCAGGAGCGACAGGAGCCTTGATCCATGTTACTGGCGATAACCAGATGACGGTTGAAGAAGCAAACCGCGTCGGAGAAATTGTTACTGAAATGATGGATAATCACGCTCATGTTGTTTGGGGTGCAAACGTGAACGCTGAGCAAGACGGGAAGCTCAAAGTAACCCTTGTCATGACAGGCATCGCCTCGCCACACATTTCAAACAGATTTGGATCGATCGCACCTCCACTTTTCAACCTAGAACCACCTGCAGAGCCAGAAAAACCCTTAGGTGTAAAACTGAATCTTTATCAGATGGAAAACTTCTAATCACTCCTTTCTCCCTTTCATTTTTTCAAACGAGTTAAAACCGCTCTCTTAAATCTTAAAGTCAAGGGTATAGCGTTGCCGAAGGGTTGACAGGCACCCTTCCTTATCGCCTCAATCACTTGGTTGATTTCCAACTCAGCATCAATAACCGTGTACGCGTAGCCTATTTCAGGTCCATAATGCGCGTCGCTGCCAGCAACACATGACCTGATTCCAGCGTTAGATGCAAGTTGTCTGCTATGCCTGACGCAGTAGTTGAAGGGAAAGGCTGAAGCGTTAACAACTTCAACCGCATCAAACTTCGCGGTCACATGCTTTTCTAAGCTGCCCTTGAAAAACGCTATAGGATGACATGCAACGACTATGCCGCCTGCTTCGTGAATTCTATCCACTGTTTCATCAGCACCAAGACCGCTTGGAACATGCCTTTCAACATTAAGCCCTACTATGTGTCCGTCTAAGCTTGATATTTCAATCCCTGGGATGATGAAAAAGTCAAATTCCCTAGCGATTTTCAGTGCACTGTCAAGTCGGTTATGATCGGTTATGGCTATACCGTCTAGTCCGCGTTTTTTTGCATAGAAAACTAGTTCTTCAGGTGTTATGATGGAATCAGAAGAATAATGCGTGTGAACGTGAAGATCAAGCTTAAGCTGCAAAAGTTTTCACTGCCACGGCAGGTTAGGATGTTTGCGTTAAGGTTTTCCTTGCTTTCTCCAGCATTTCGTCGAGTTCCTGTTCTCCTGCTTCTATCTTATGGAATAAGGGCGAAGCTTTGGCTATCGTGTGGTTTGCTGGCATTGGTTTTATTGCTTCATCCCATTTTTGTTCGTGAACGTTTCCTTGCAAGTTGAGGGTTTCCCAGAGCTTTTCCACGGTAAACGGAATGAAGGGCGCTGAAACTATTGCTAATGTCTTAACGATTTGTGTGGCCACATAGAAGATGTTTGCTGCCTTGGTTTTGTCTGTTTTGACCAGTTTCCACGGTTCCTTCTCGTTCAGGTATTGGTTTCCGATGCGGCTTATGCTTATCATCGTGTTGGCAGCAGGTTGTAAGCGGCAGTCTTCGATGTCTTTGGCGATTGCTTCCACTTTGTTCTTGACGGTTTTCAGAACCTGTTTTGCGTCCTCGTCTAAGTCTTGTGGTTCTGGGATTTTGCTGTCAAACTTGGTGTTTATGAACGTTAATGTTCTGTGGACGAAGTTGCCGAAGGTGTCGTTGAGGTCTGCGTTGATTTTTTCGGTGAAGAGTTCCCATGAAAAGTTGGTGTCTTTTGTTTCAGGTCTTGATGCCATGAGGAAGTAACGCCAGTAGTCTGCTGGGAAAAGCTCTAGGGCTTCGTCTATGAATATTCCCATTCTCCGGCTTTTTGAGGCTTTTTCGCCTTTGAACTGGAGCCATTCGGTTGACGCAACGTTCCATGGCAGGTTATACGGTTCTCCAGACGCGATTAGTAGTGCTGGGAATATGATGGTGTGGAACGGAATGTTGTCTTTTCCAATAAAATACAGTGTCTTAGCGTCTTTATCGAACCAGAATTCCTTCCACCTCTCAAGCTGACCAATGTTCGTGAAATACTCTATCGTGGCTGAAACGTAGCCCAAGACTGCTTCAACCCAAACATAAATCTTCTTGTTTTCAGCTCCTGGAAACGGTGCAAGAATTCCCCAATCAACTCCTTTTGCCAAATCTCTAGTTACCGCTCTGGGTTTTAGTCCTTCTTTGACGAGGTTTAAGCTAAAGTTTCGGGCGTTGTTTGGCAATTGTTCATTGCTGCTTATGTATTCGTTTAGTTGTTGTGAAACTTTTGGGAGATCAAAATACCAGTGCAGGGTTTTTTTTATGACTGGTTTGCCCTTGCAGATTACGCAGTAAGGCTCGATGAGAAGCGTGGGCTCTAACAAGCGTCCGCATTCGTCGCATTGGTCTCCGCGTGCTCCTTCAGCATCGCAGTGGGGACATTTTCCTTCAACAAACCTGTCTGGCAGGTAGCGTCCACAATTTTCGCAATAGAGCATCTCTGTTTCTTGCGAGAAAATGTAACAGTTTTCGTAGATCTTTAACAGAAGGTCTCGAACGAATTCCTTGTGCAACGGGTTCTCCGTTCTAGTATAGTTATCGAACGATATGCCCCACTTCTTTATCAGCTCAACAACCTTGGTATGGACTTTGTCGGTTAGCTGCTTGGGCGGTATGCCCAATCGCACTGCTTCAACCTCGATCGGCGTTCCATGCTCGTCTGAGCCGCTGACCATTACTACGTCGTCGCCTTTCAGTCTGTAATACCTTGCAACCACATCTGCGGAGAGAAAAGATCCGACCATGGTACCGAGATGCGGAGTAAAGTTCAGGTAAGGCCACGCCGCTGTTACCAAGATTTTTTCGCGTTTCACGATTCTTAACACCTAACCCAATATAGCTAAAGAGTTACTTAAACAAAATGGAAAAATAGGAAAGTGAGATTTTTTGTTTCTACTGTGTTTTCTCTTCTTTGCTCCACATCACTTGTGGTCTGCGTGCTGAGAGGAATATGGTTGCAGCGATTATAAGCGTACAGACGATCACCAGCGCCACTAGAACAGTGAAAAGCGTAACGATGTTCTCCATGTACCTGGGCGTCTTCACAACGTTGATGTCATAGTACGTAGTTGAAGGAAGCGTTCCAACTTCGGAAAACTCGATCGTCACTTTCACTTGTGTGGGTACTGCTCTTCCGTCTGTGGGCACGGTGAATCTTGTTTCATTCTTGAACACTTCTTTGCTGGCGATGGCTTTGTTGACATCGATGGTTTGGTTTCCTTCCCACTTGTCATTTACGTATCCTACCCATTCGTTGTAGACTACCAAGATTCTCTTGACTGTTACTGCGCCGTCTCCTTCATTGTAGAAACGAATGTACAGTGTACCTGATTCTCCTGCTGAATAGTCTGCCTTGTCTGTCCATACCACCAATTGTGGAGGGGTATACGCCGAATTCGCCAGAGGCATCATTAGGAACAATGCTACAATGGTTATTGTAAAAGCAACTGTTTTCTTGTTCAATTTTCTCACCTAGATTGCCAATGTATGAGCTAAAATTATTTAAAACTTACCGATTTCTACTCAACGTTTCACGCAAAACACCTTTAATCTTCATCACAGACGCATTTGACTTTATCCCGCGGGTGTTAAAATGTGTTAAACATGCGTTGAAGCCCTCTTTGCGTAATGCATCGACGATCAGTTTAACGGACGGAACTGGCAAGCTAAGCGTAGTAGATAATTTATCAACCACATAATACGTGAACGGCGCGTTGTTCTCCTCCTTTAGTAAAGTAAGAATCTTGGTTATCCTCTTCCCTTCTTTGAAGACTCTGTGTTCTGCTTCCTCTTCCATGAGCTCGCAGAATCCCCTGTCAGATATGGGTCCGAGCCACAGAGGACCGGCATAGTCGAGTTTGGTATTGCATTCACTGCATTTCCATGACTTTTCTGCGGAAAAGATTGTTTTCACGGCTTCTCGATACAGACAGTTAAAACAATGCAGAATATATCCCATTTCCTTAATGCTTCGATCCGCTTTTTTTGCGCCATATTGCAGAACTGCGTAGACTCGAACATAATGGTCTGAGCTATGACTGAAAACCACTTTCGTGCCTATGTCGTATTTAGCTGCCGTCACAGCTAAGCAACCAGCCAAGAGCCTGACAGCCAATTCGTGACAGTACTCTGTCCGCAAGGGTTTTCCGCCATACTTTCTGACGCATGCCCTTGAATGAACTCCGCAAAGAGGCGCCATGTCTGTTGCAGTAACCGCAAGAAGACCCTTGTTGCGCAGTGCTCGGATGGCAGAATCGAGGTAAGGCACGGGCGAGCCGAAAGGATCAATATTTATTACGTCGAATCTTTTGCGCGGAGCGCCATGGCAGCTTAAAAGCAGGTTAGCATCTTGGTTTTCAACCTTTACTCGGTCGCCGAGACTGTTAATCTGCGCGTTGTGAACAGCAAGTCTGGAAGCTCTCTGGCTGATGTCAGCCATGACAACATTTCTCACGCCTTTAACTTCGGCAGCAAAGCGTACTCCCATTGCACCACACCCTGCTAAGGGCTCGCAAACGGTTATTTCACAATTCACCGTTTTCTGATAAGCCTGAAGAGCCAAAACGGCTATGTCACGGTTCAATTCCATGATCGGGTTGTAGAAGACAGGAGCCTTTGAAGGGGCGTACTCGGAAGGTGATTTTACGAAGGCTTTAAGCTTCGGAACGGCGATTCTGACTTTGCCTTCTGTAACAACTTCAGTCGGAAAACCTGCTTCAAAGTTCTCATGACTCATTCTTAAACTGTTCTCCAAACACAATCATTTGACAACCTTTCCCGAACAATATTAGATTTCTGGTCAGAAAAACTCCGGGACACGTGTTTTCGTCCTCTTTTTTTGGGAATGCTATTAAATGACGTTTTGGCTATTTATGGCATCAGGAAGCGGGTTAGCCGTGAGTTTAGCTGAGAACAAACGTCTACTGTTTTTGACAGGTGGTCCTGGCATAGGAAAAACAACCGTTGTGCTGAAAGTTGTTGATGGTTTGAAGGCGAAAGGATACAGTGTGGCTGGAATGATTAGTCGCGAACTTCGTTCACGCGGGTCTCGTGTCGGCTTCGAAATTCTAGATCTAAGTAACAACAGACGCGGATGGCTGGCTCACGTAGATCAAATGAACGGTCCACAAATCGGCAAGTATCGAGTGAATCTGGAAGACCTGAACAGTATCGGCGTGGAATCCATACTTAAGGCGGTTGAAGGCTCGGACGTGATCGCTATAGACGAGGTCGGACCCATGGAGTTGTGTTCGGAAAGGTTCAAGGAAGCCGTGAGAAAGGCTGTTGACAGCGGAAAGCTTGTGATTGGCGTTATTCATCGAAATGCAAGAAACAGTCTGATAGGTGAATTGAGGACGCGAGGAGATTTTGAATTGTTCAACGTAACGCTCGCCAATAGAGAGCATCTGCACGAGATTATTATGAAGAAAGCCGTCGAGTTTCTAGATGTAGCCAAAAGGGACAAAGTGTTATAACTTCCAGTCGAAGATAACCATTTAGAAAGAGAGGTTTCTATGCTGGTTGCAGGTGTGGATGATGCGGGACGCGGCTGTGTAATCGGTCCATTAGTGATCGCAGGGGTTCTGATGAAAGAAGAAGACTTGCCCAAGCTCGTCCAGTTAGGCGTCAAAGACTCGAAGCTTCTATCACCACGCAGACGCGGGGTTCTAGCCGTTGAAATCAAGAAAACAGTGGAAAAATTCAGTGTAGCGAAACTGTCCCCAAAAGAGATCGACAAAGTTGTTTTGGAAGGCAGAAAGCTTCGCAAGCTGAACTGGTTAGAGGCTCGAACGATGGCGAAAGTCATAGAAACACTTAGGCCAGATGTGGCATACGTTGACGCTTCAGATGTTTTAGAAGAGCGGTTCAAGCAAGACATCCTAGACTGTTTGTCTTTCAAACTGAAAGTTATTTCCGAACACAAGGCAGACAGGAACTATCCGATCGTGTCAGCAGCCTCGATAATTGCAAAAGTGGAAAGAGATAGGGAGATAGCAGAGTTAGCAAGGACTCATGGCGATTTTGGAAGCGGCTACCCATCTGACCCAAGAACTGTGCATTTTCTCAAGAGATGCTTGGAAAAATCATGCGATTATCCTGATTTCGTTAGAAGGTCTTGGAAACCAGCGAAGAAAGCCAAGAGTGAAAGAGATTCGGGCCAGGCAACGCTTTCTTAAGCGCTTATGACCAAGTCTTCTGGGCTTCTGATCTTCGAGAATTCATCACTGCGAATGCACAAGATGTCTTTATTTGTAAATTCGCGTCCTTCGGTTACAAGAATAGGATGCGCTTGAACGATTCGACTTATGCTTAGGATTTCGTCTACTCTTTGATCCAACTCTTTTTCCTTACTGCCTGCAATTCCACCTAGTATTCGCATCTTGTCTTCAGAAACACTAAGTACGAAGTCGAAAGGCGCCTTCCTGACGGTCGCAATTCGGCAGTGGGTGAATTTTTTGAGGATTTTTTGGAGAATGCTATTCTTGGTTATCGCCAATCTAGCCGTTCTAAGGAAACAGCTTTTACCTTGGCGCTGGTCGTTTTCAAATATGTTTATTGGCTTTGCCACTGGAACCCCGAGAGTTGATATAAGCTTGTATGCGACTGTCACTGAGGCCTTCGCCATACCACGTTCATAGCCGTAAAGAGTTCGCCTAGATATTCCTATGGCTTTCGCCATCTCGCCGACCGATGAACCCAATTTTTGCCTTCGTTCTTTGATTTTTTCGCTGTCGATCTCCACGTAATAGCCGCCTGGACTAGCTTGGATGAGAGGGTATATCTTGTGGAGCACGATGTTCTCAAGGGTTTTCGGTGTGAAGACTAGCGTGCCATACCTATAGTAAACTGTGTCGTCTTCCAGAGGTTTTTCACGTGAATTCTGTCCTAACAATATTGGGGTTGCAGAGAAGAATTCAGATATTGCCTTAAGCTCTATTGCATCGTTCAGAGAGAGATTCCCAATATCTAATTGCGCCTTTACGAAGACGACTTTTCCACTTTTACATGCTGCGAAGTCGAAACAGCTCGGTCTGGAGCGGCATGCCTGGGAGACTGTAAATCCGGCTTCCTTGAGAACAGCGTCAACAGCCATCATCACAGTCATGCCCCTCAGATAACCATCGAGCCCTCACAAAGACATCCAATAGAATGCAAGATATAAACCATGCTTACTTTTAGGGGGACTCATTTTTGCATTTGAGCCGTTATCATGGCGTGTGCCTTGTCGTAAGGCTCCAAATGTACTACTTCCTCGATGCGAAAGCCACGTTTTTCAAGGATTTTTATCTCACCCTTGTAGACTTCGGCTGGCTCTTTGGTTACGTCTATGCTTTGAGCCTTCACGGCAAGCATTATCCAGCCAGAATCTTTGAGGAACATGTCAGCGTTGGCTGCGAGGATTTTAGCTTGCTCCGGCTGGGCGATGTCACAGTAAACGTCATCGACTTTTCCGTTGACGAACATGGCGTATTTCTCAGGAAAACGGGCGTCTTCGAGTATGGGCAGCATGTTGACCCTAAAGGCGCATACATTGTCAACGAGCTCTCTCAGAGACCTTGAAGCAAATTCGACACAGTAGACGTAGCCTTCGTCACCAACGATGTCAGAAACGTGGCTTGGGGTGGTTCCTGACGCCGCGCCAAGGTAGAGAACTCGATGTTCTGGTTTGATAGGCACGGTTCTCAGACCTTTCAGTATGGATGCTGCCAGCTTGCTTCTAAACGCGTCCCAAAGACGGTACTCGACGCCTTCATAGCGGACGAGTCTTTCACCATAAACGTTTCTGCCGGGCGCAAGGTTTCTTGTGGCAAGTCTTTGGGTGCCGTCTTCAAGTATAGCTTGGTACACTGCTGGGAATTGTGGGTGTGGCTTGACCCTAACGTTCACGTCGATGCTTTCTCCTGTGCTTGTCCCATCTGTTTTCCTGTTGCGGCTTGAACTTGGGTTTTCTTTCTTGGATTGGTGGGGGTTCTTTGTATTTTTCTTGGATTTCCGCGATTCTCTTCTCGAGGTTAGCTTTGAGAAATTCGCCTATGTCTCTGCCGCCGAAAGCATCGGTTCTTGCGGCTATGGCTAGTTTTCCAGCTAAAGCGCGGGAGATTTTTCCCCTTTGCCATCTTTTGGCATCATGCAATGCTGTGTGCTGGAAGATTATCCCATGTTTAGGTGGTCTCGTGCCAGTTTTCAATGAGCGGAACAAAGCTTTTTCGGCTCCTAAAATCTGAATGGTGCTTGCAGGTCTTTTAGCTAGGTTTGACAAGCCGCCAGAGATTGCTATCAGTCGTGCTCCTAGGAGGGAACCTGCAAGAGATTGTATGTTTGGCGCTACTTCCTCCATAGTTTTATCCAGGTAAGCCTCAAGAGCCTGCCTCAACTCGTACAAGTTGCTCACATTTTGGCAGAGACTTTGAATCTGGGCTAGGTCTGTTTCTTCAAGGTCTGCGCCCATTGATGCCTCTGCAACTTTAGCTATTGCCTCGGCTTTCTGCTTCGGCACATCTTCCTTCTCAAGGTTTTCCACGGTGAAATTATCTCTGCTGCCAAGCTTGATTACGAGGCGTGCGTAGGTTTCATGCTTATCAAGAAGCCGATCTAGCTCGGGGAAGTGTGTCCCGTACCATTCTCGTACATGGCTCATGAACACGTTTATGCCCCTGTCCAAATCATCCAAGGCAAGTATGGCTTGGGCAACGAGCAAATCTCTTTTCTCTACCGCTCCTTTAACGCGAAGTTTGGCTATTTCCATCGTGACGTTATGTATCCACACGCGAAACTCTTCACTGTTCTTGACAAAGCCAGTTTCCACAGCAAAACGTTCAGTTTCTGAACGAAGCTGCTCTCCAGACGGAGAATGTTTTGAAGCTTCAGTCGCAACGTTTAATCTTTGTTTAACTTCTTTAGTCAGGTTTTCATTTTCAAAAACAAATTCTTCATAATTCTCTTTCTGTAAAGTCTTTATCAACTCTTGAATTTCTTCCGTTATTTTTCCAGACTCAATTTTCAGAAGAGCTTTAGCGGCTAGTTGTGGTTTTCGAGGAAAGAACACCTGTGCTATTAGATTATTCTCTTCGTTGAAAGCCACTATTCCAAATGGGCATTCAATCACTGTTGCCTTCATCGCTTATCCCAGCATTAACTAATCCTAGGCTTTGTATTTAAGAAGATATCGCAAACGGAACTTCGCAGTTAATTTCTTCAGCGATAGTGTTGTCAATGGAGTTCGATGTAGAAGGTGTTAAATAGGTTTCGCAACAATTTAAAATGCTATTTATGAAACAATAGGAAGGGAGGCGAGGAAAAACTTTGAATAAAATGATGCTTTACGGCGGCATATTGCTAATAATCATCGCAGCAATACTAGGCTTAGTGCAGCATTATTCATACAACATCTACGGCAGCGCAGATTATAAATGGTATTTCTGGGGTTTTGTCGCGGTCATCGGTTTGATCGGCCTTCTGCTGGCAGTATGGGCTTACATGAAGAAGGAAAAGACAGCAGCACCGCCGTCTTGAGAATCTTTCGAAGAAACGTCATAGTGAAGCTTCATGCCTAAAGCGGATAACTTCAGAAAGCTATTTAGAGTTCTCTCTTTTCTTTACAAGAAACTTTATTTCAACAAACGACAACCGTTACTAAAAACTGTCTGCGGTGAACAATATTGCACAATAATCGTTTGAGCGTCGCTTTGGCTGGCTTGAAACTTGCCAACCCCACGATGCTGGCTTCAGGCATTCTGGGCTACTCCGCTGAAACATTTGAAACCGTCGTGAAAGGCGGCGCGGCTGCAGTAGTCACAAAATCCGTGGGATTAAAACCGCGAAATGGTTATGCAAACCCCACGGTCGTCCAGACAAACTGCGGTTTGATCAACGCGATGGGGCTGCCGAACCCGGGCATAGACGAATTCGTCGAGGAAATCCGCTCAGCCAAAAATGTTCTAGATGTTCCCTTAATCGTGAGCGTTTATGGTTTTTCAGCCGAAGAATACGCTGCAGTAGCCAATAAAGCTGTCATCGCTGGTGCTGACGCCGTAGAGCTTAACGTCTCATGTCCCCACGTCAAGGAGACAGGCTCGGAAATTGGACAGAATTCTGAAGTTCTGGCAGAAGTGGTTAGAAAGGTTAAAGCCGTCGTGAGCAAGCCAGTTCTTGTTAAGTTGTCTCCGAACGTTACGAGCGTGGCTGACGTTGCCGAGACAGCTGTGAAGGCGGGTGCAGACGTTTTAACGGTCATGAACACGGTTAAGGCGATGGCGATAGACACTGAAACAGCAATGCCAGTCTTGAGCAACAAAGTCGGTGGGCTTTCAGGCGCAGCCGTAAAGTCGATTGCAGTCAGACATGTTTACGACGTTTACGAGAGAGTTAAAGTGCCGATAATCGGATGCGGCGGCATAACCGATTGGCGTGGTGCGGTTGAATTTCTCTTAGCGGGCGCGTCAGCCGTTCAAATAGGCACAGCCATAGCTACTGAAGGTCCGCAAGTGTTCAGGACAGTTGCGCAGGGAATAGATGCCTATCTAGAGAGAAAGCATTTCAGGAGTGTGAATGAGATTGTCGGGTTATCGCACCGCAACTAACCAGCTGAGAACCACACCCATATTGAAAGTGAAAACAGAAAGCCCCACGGTAAAAACTTTCACGTTTGAAGACAAACTGTGCACAAAAGCTGAAGCCGGGCAGTTCTTGATGCTTTGGATTCCAGGAGTGGATGAAATACCGCTGAGCATACTTAGCGCAGCAGAAGATGGCACAGTTTCCGTAGCGGTCAAAAAAGTCGGTGAAGCGACACAAGCATTGCATGAGATAAGAACGGGCGAAACTATTGGAGTGCGTGGTCCTTTCGGGAACAGCTTCACTGCAAAAAAAGGCAAGATTCTGATGGTTGGCGGAGGAACAGGCATCGCCCCATTATTATTTTTAGCACGAAAAACGATTTCACCGAAGAAGCTGATTTTCGTTGTAGGAGCTAAAACGAAGGAAGAATTGCTTTTCCTTGACGATTTAAAGATGCTGTGTGGCAACGATAACGTTGTTTCTGCGACGGAGGATGGCAGTTGCGGTTTTGCGGGCTTGTGCACCGAACCACTGCAACAGCTAATGACGAAAGAAAAGTTTGATATTGTTTATACTTGTGGACCTGAATTAATGGTGCGAAAAGTCTTTGACTTTGCTGAAAGGCACGGGTTGAAGCTGGAAGCAAGCTTGGAACGTTTGATGCGATGCGCCATAGGTTTGTGTGGTAGCTGTGTTGTGGGTGGATACCGCGTGTGCAGAGATGGTCCGGTGTTCACTTCCGAACAGTTGAGAAGAGTAAAAGAAGAGTTTGGAGTTTCAAAACGCGACTTCGACGGTAGAACAATAAGTTTGCAGTGATTCCTAGTAGTTCTCGCACCAGACTTCAAAGTAAGCTCTCGGGTGGCTGCATACTGGACATTTCTCAGGCGCTTCAGCTCCTTCGAACACGAAGCCGCAGTTTCTGCATTTCCACTTGATCACAGTGTCTTTGTTGAAGACTTTGCTTTCTTGCACGTTCTTCAACAATTTTAAATACCGTCTTTCATGGTAAGCTTCGACTTTAGCCACGAAGCGGAAAGTTTTAGCCATTTCCATGAAGCCTTCTTCTTCGGCTATGTCGGCAAAGCTTGGGTAAAGCGTTCCCCACTCCAGTTTCTCTCCTTCCGCGGCTGCTTTCAGGTTTTCCGCTGTTGTCCCGATAACGCCAGCAGGGTACTCAGCTGTAATCTCCACCGTTCCGCCTTTAAGGTGATTGAAGAACAGTTGAGCGTGCTCCTTCTCGTTGTCAGATGTTTCTTGAAAAATTGCGGATATCTGTTCATACCCTTCTTTCTTGGCTACGCTGGCGAAGAACGTGTATCTTGTTCTTGCTTGGGATTCGCCTGCAAACGCGGCCAACAAGTTTTTTTCTGTTCGACTTCCTTTAAACTCCATGCGCATTAGACCTCTTTTCAACCTTTGTTATGCGTGTGGTCATAAAAAACGTTTTGCAATGTCTACTAGTTTAGGATATGTTGCATTTCATAAACTTAGTTGCTCTCGTGTTGGAAATGATGTTTGACGAGTGGTGCGCTTGTTGGCATGTAATCGAATACGTTTATATATTTCTGGAATTAGGGTTAAAATCATGAAGCACAAATTCCTAAGGAGCAAGACTGCAGCGTTCCTGATGATCGTTGCGATACTAGTCGCTGCGGTAGTAATTTATCAAGTAGCTAGCAACAAGTCGGAGGAGGAAGTGGAAACGAACACGATTCTTCTTAGAACAAGCATGGGCAACATAACGATCGAGCTTTATGAGGATACACCTATCACCACAGCGAATTTCAAGAAACTCGTAAAACAAGACAAGTATGATGGGACAATTTTCCACAGAGTAGTCGCCAACTTCGTAATTCAAGGTGGAGACCCTACAGGAACAGGCTATGGAGACCCAAGCATACCCACGATAAAGGATGAGCTTCCGAACCGTCACAGCAACGAAAGGGGCGCAGTGGCTATGGCAAAAACAGATCAGCCAAACTCGGCGAGTAGCCAGTTCTTCATTAACCTTGTAGACAATAGTGCAACTTTAGATGCTAATTACGTTGTTTTCGGGCATGTTATAACAGGGATGGATGCTGTTGACGCGATTGGAAGCGTGCCGACAAACAAGGCGACAGAGAGGCCTTTGCAGGATGTGCTGTTGATAAAGGCGGAATTCGTTCATTGAAACTAAGAAAGTCAATTTAGTATGCTTACGTTCTTCGTTTATTGTGAAATTTTATGTTTGATATGGAGGGTGAATAGTGAGGTTTTGTTTTGTGCGTTGATTCATAACGTATAAGTCTGCGTCTTCACTCTTGCTATTTACGATACGCATGACCGCCAACACGAGCCTCAATCACCGACTACAATTACTGTTCCACATGCTCGGCTTAAGCTGTCTAGGCGGCGCCATATTCCTCCAAACACTCGTCTTCACCGACATACTCCAACACGGACATTTCACGGCAGTAGAGAACAACCCAGCAATTCTTGGGTTTGAAATAACCCTAACCGCGTTTGCTCTGATCTATTTCATCTACATGTATCAACGGTTCATTCGTTCAGTAAAATAGTCTCTTTTCGAACATCTTTGATCATGTTTTTGAGTTGCATAAACGCGAAATGGCTGAAAGAAGCAATAAACCTTAAAAACAGACCCTTATAAAATTCAAGCCGTTCCGTTAAACGGTGAAGGTTCATGAATAAACGTAAGACCTTGCTAGCCTTTTTTATTGCTTTAATGTTATCACTCGCATTTGCTCAAAACATAAATGCACTGACCACAAGTAACATGAAAACCTTCTTCTTCAGGAATTACACTGACATCTCAATCAGGGTCGATGCCACAAACCAGACCAACCCGAACGAAAATGCAACCATCAGCTTGAAGGTTTATTGCTGGGCTTTGAACGTTAGCGTGGACAGCCTTAGTCTTAGTGTTTACGGTTTTAGGTTTGGGCAAGAGAAGGTTCTGCTGAAGAACATAGCACGCTTTTGGAATGCTGCCTCAAACTGATCAATGGTGAATTCACTTCTTATTGTAGGCGTTTTGTCACCCCTAGAAAAAAAGGGATTATACGACCCCTTGAGGCTTTTCTTTCTTTAAGGCTGCCCAAAGATTCTTCAATTGGACGAAGATTTTTGAGACCTTCTGAACTGCTTCTTCGATGTCGTCGTCAGGTTTGATGTCTCCCTCTGTTAGCGCGGGTCGTAAGCAAAGCATAATCAGTGCACGTCGTTTCCCTTCGATCGTCTGAGGAGGATATTGACTGGCTTTCTGTATCCATTCTATAACAGTAACCATTTAGGTACACCCCAAAATAGAAAAAAGAGTTAAGGTAAAGCAAGGAATGCGTCAATCTGCCTGTCTGTAAAGCCTTCGGCTTTCGCACTCTCTCGAAAGACCTCTACTTTTGTCTGCCCCTTCATCATGCCACTGTTGCTTTTAGGATAACTCATATTCCAGATTTCTTGAAGCCTGTCAGCTCGTCGCACTCCATGCACCATTCGTACAAACTTGTTATTTTCTGCTTGCTCATCTTTCAATAAATTCACCCCAACAGAAAAAAAGGATAGTTGTAATGTTTAGTTTAATACTGTTGTTTTTGCACATGGACCGCCGCCGCCTTTTGCGCCTATTACTGTCCAAGAGGAACAAGGCCAGTATGGCCAGACTTGCATTTTGAAGTTTATTATTCGGTATCCTTGCCATGCTGCGCGCTGTTTGTATCCTGTGCCTGTTATTGGCGCATCAGTATAGAATGTGGCTTGGAAATCGTATCGTTCTTCACCGTATGCTAGCTGATCGTATAGAGGGAAATAGTAGATGTAGACTCCTGAGAAAGTGCTGCTTAGATGCGCTTCCCCGCTGTTCGTTGATGCTCCTGCTACAAAAAGTCCATGAAATTATATTCGATCATGTTAATGTCTTTGAACACATATTTTTGAGCGCCATTTTGTGACCACCAGACTGCAACCATGAAGTTATAGTACTTTGGGTCGTAATTGAAGATGTCAATCTCTAACACTGTGTCAAATGGGATGCCTTGCATTATAGTTTCGTTTTGAGTGTCTCCCCTTCTGACTATCCATATTAATGATGCTTCGTGCACTACTTGCCGATTCTGGATTCTGTAGTTCACGATGTAGCCCACCGCAAATGCGCCGATATGGTCGCCACCAAAATATATTCCGTAGTAGTACCAAGCACATTCTGTTGTTTCGCCATCATCAACGCGTAGATATCCTCTAAAAAAGAAGTGAGGAAAGCCGCTCATGTTTGTGGGTATGTTGTAGTCGATTCCGCAGAAATGATAAGAGCCTCCTTCGGGGTCGGTTGGAACTATGACTTGATTGATTGAGGATTTGCCTGTGCTGGAGAGGTTAGTGTTGGTGGAAACTGAGTAGCATTCGGGTGGTCCTATTTTTAGCAGTGGTAGGGTAACATTGGAGTCTTGGGTTGTGTTTTCTTCTGGCGCGGCGTAGGCGAGATAGCTGGTGTTATCATAGGGTACTGGACCTATCCGGTGTATTTGTTGTTTTTCAGGTCTAGTTAAGAAGTAGTAGCTGATGCAAGCTATTACTAGCGCTGCAACTGTCACGACGGTGATCAGTACGACGATTTTCTTGTTCGTTTTTTCACCCCGTATAAACAAACATATCGTTGAATTTGATATTTAAAAGATGCGAAACCATCTTCTATAACAAAAAATCAAAACTCACCCCAAGTCGAGGGCTACTCTCCGAGTGCAGAAAAAGAAGGAGTCCTTAGAACACTCGGATTTCACCCCAACAAAAAAAGATGGATAGTTAGCGAGCTAATGTGTTATCGGTCTTGCTCGGGTCGGCTTTGCTCTTCCACGACTCCACGTTGATCGCACCGTATTTGCCCTCGTATTCAGTCACGCCCTTAGTCGTCATTTCCGCTAAGGTCTTTGCACCTGCCGGGCTCATAACCACGTAGACTTTTTTCTCGGCTCCGTCTGGTCCAGTGAACTTGAAGAGAAAGCAGAATTTCTTTGGTGTTAGTCACTTCGTAGCTGTTGCAGGGTAAAGTTTCAACCATAATAATCACCCCGAACATAAAAAAGGGACTAGAGTTTAAGCGGAGGAGGCAGAGCCCAAAGTCTCTTTAGCTCTTTATCGTAGGTTCATATCGGCAAAGACTCCGTTGGACTTTGACAAAACCAAAGAATTCAACGCAACTGTGCTTATGCCCGCTGGCATCTGGGAAGCAACCTACGCTGAGCTCCATTGCACCTACACGCTCGACATCTTGCAAGAAAACCATGATGAAACGGCAGGTTTCACGATGACTGTCGTCAAGAACACCTACCTTGAAGGGCTCAAGAAGCAACTTGCAGACTTGAACAGCACGTATCTGCAGCTTAACAGCACGTACACACAGCTCAACCAAACATACTGGGAGCTTCGAGAAAAGTACAACGCTACTGCAGGAAGCGTAAACGACCTTGACAGCACAAGACGCGCCGCTGTAGTCTTGGCCATAACAACCATGATCTTTGTGGCTTCAACCATCTACTTGGTCATAAGAAAACCTAGAGAGTACTTGTAAAACATGGAAGATTAATGTTTGTGCAAGTTCTGCGCGGCTACAAACGTTAAACCATGCTTTGTGAGCGCCGTGGCTGTTTCGTTCAAAGCTTCATGCTTGTCCAAGTAGTTATTGAGCAGTTTCAGCATCAAACCCTTTGCCAGTATGTCTTTCTTGGGCATGAAGTATTCGAGGATGTCTGATGGGTGGTCGCGTGTCTGTTCGGTTTCTGGGGTTCCGCCTTCATGCTTGGCGCTGATGTTCTTGACGTGGCCTGCAAGCTCGACAAGTTCGTTCATCCGATTGTACGGTTGGCGCACGATGCTTTTGTATGCCTCGGTAATGTGGTGTTCGATGCGCACGATGTCTTCGAAGCCGAAGGGTTTTCGAACATAAGCCGCAAGCTCGATCGTTTGGTTGTTCACGGAGTTTGAGAGGTTGAAACCGATCAGTGGAGTTGACCCGTCATCACGGCTTAACAGTTTCGCCGTCATCAACGTCCACAGTATCGAGTACGGATTATCAGTTCCCAAGAACACCGAAATCTTGAACTCCAAGTCAATGCCTAGCTTATGCATCAAGTAGCCTAGCAAAACAGTGCCCGTGTTCGTGTTCAAGACCTGCGTAAGCCCGTACTCCGTGTAATAACGCAGGAACTCTTCAACCCATTTCAAAGCGTACTCGTTAGGCTCTCCTACCCCGCCGAAATACCCCGTAATCGTATCAGCGCCGCCCAAATGCACGTTAATAGGCTTTCCATCTGCTCCTGGCATCGTGCCCTTCGTGTCCAACGTCTGCACGTAAGAGGCGCCGATGACTTGCATCGCCGCTGCAAAAGCCAGAATATCATCGTCTTCAACTTGTTCTTTCATGGAACGAACACGAATGTATCGTCCTGGCATGAGTTGCTGTTTTGTGATTGACTGTTTTGCTTCTTCGATGAGCCATGGGAAAAAGTTGAACGCGCTGATTTCAAGCGTTACCGCAAAAGACTCGTCAAACTTCATAGTGTCAGCTTTTTTTCCTAAAACTTTTCGGCGATAGTCTGAAATGCTTATGAAGGCTTCTTTGTCGCGTTGCTTAACTAACCATTCAAGGTCTTGCACGAAAGATGATTTCTTTTTTCCAAGCCTGCTCATGAGGTTTTCGAGTTTGCGAGATTCCTTGGCCTTACGGTTAATCTCGTTGGCACCACCATGTTTTTCAATGATTTCCAGCAAGCCGTCCACGAGAGGGTTGTCTTTTTTCAAGAGAAAATCATTAATTTCCTTCAGGTTTTCTTCTTTTATTTTCAATCTCTCTTTAGGATCTATCAAAAGCTTCTCCCTTCCAGCGTGCTAGTTTATTTTGTCGTAGCCAATTTAAGCATTTTCAAGTTATTGTGCTGTTGTTGTTTGGTGCTGTCGAGGTTGTTGTTCCTGTGCGTGCTAGATCATGTTTCCACATGGACCAAGGGTCAGAGGTGAGACGTTAATTCACGAGTTATTCCTGTTTAAGAACTGTTAGCGTTATTCGCATACCATATTTCATGGTGACTTCTTCTTTTCAAGAAAGTCGATGTTGTCAAAACCCATTTTCAGCTTCTCTTCCTGCTCTCTTAACCAACTCTCATAACCGATCTGGTTTATACGTACAAGATTTTCGCTTATTCTGTAAGTTTCTTTTTGGTAGTCTAGCTTCTTGCACTCCTGAAAATCGCTGCAGGAATAGCAGTTTTTCAAACCTTTCTTTTTGCAGCAGTTCCTCACTTCACAGTTAGGCATTCCTCCACCTTGAAAACAACCACGACAGCCTGAATTGGCAAACCAGTTCAGTCCTTCCACGAAATTCTTGAATTCAAAACTCTGTGTTACAAATCCTATCCATTCACCATACTTGTATGCTTGAACAAACCGTTCCAGTTCCCTTGCCATTCTTGGAACCCGTGCCTGCATGCCACAATGACCACAGCAAACCCCACAATAACCTATTTCAACAGTCCTTTCCGTTATCTCCAACTCCTATGGCAAGTTTCCATACTTGCACTTCAAAGCTTAAATGATATAACTGTATGGTAAAATAACGAGGATGAATAGCTACATGTTTAAGCCTGAAGGAATCCTGCCCGCTCTGGTTACCCCTTTTACTGACGACGGGAAAACAGTTGACGAGGAACGATTACGGATCTTAGTGAACCACTGCTTGGATTTGGGCGTTCATGGAGTGGTTCCATGCGGGACGACTGGCGAGTTCATAAACCTCACCACGGAAGAGAAGAAGCGCGTAATCAAAATCGTTATCGACGAAGTCAACGGTCGAGTTCCAGTTGTGGCTGGGACAGGAGCGAGCGGAACGGCAGAGGCTTTGGAAATGACGAAGTACGCGAAGGATGCAGGCGCCACCGCAGCGTTGATAGTAACGCCTTTTTATTTGAAGCCTGCAGATCGCGGAATCTACGAGCATTATAACACTATAGCCAGTGCGGTTGATTTGCCGATAATTCTCTATAATATTCCTCAGTGTACGGGTTTGCCTTTACCTTGGCAGATGGTTGAAGACTTGGCTCAGATTCCAAATATCGTCGGCGTCAAGGACAGCAGCGGACAACTAAGCTTCATCTTGGCAGTCTTGGAAAAAGTCAGGGACAAAATCAACGTCTTATGCGGACATGACGAAGTGGTTGTTGCAGCGTTGGCTGCTGGATGCTCAGGAGCCATCCTCGCAAGTGCAAACATCATCCCAGACGTTTGGGTTCAAATCTACAATCACGTGAAAAACGGGGAACTACAAAAAGCTCGCGAACTACAGTACAAGGTTCAGAAAATAGCGCGAATAATCGCTGGAAGCGGAGCAGTTGGCACGAAGGCAGCGTTGAACATGCTCAAAATCAAGGTGGGGCCTCCACGACAGCCCCTGAGCGTGGGCGGCGAGTTAACTTACGAAGCGAGAGAAGAGCTTCGTTTGGACTTGGAAAAGATTGGCAAGATTGAGCCTAAACCGGTGACTTTTGAGATAAGCGAGAAGCCTGTTGAACAGCGTTTCATGGCTGTTGACGTGACTCCAGAAATTATCAGCGGTTTTAACCTGCGAGTAGGTGAGGCCTTGGCTGGGCAGGGAGCGGAAGTTGCGCACATTGATCTGTTGATTGGGAAGAAGGAAGGTCCGCTGGCTGAGGCGTTTGCGAAGGCTAAAGCCATGCCGACTGCGGGGCATGAACCCTTGCTGGCTATTCTGGAGCCGAACCTGTCGGTGAAGCCTGAAACTTTGATCGTGCCCACGGTTACTATAACCAGCATGCGGCAGGCAAGCATGGTTTACGGACCAGCACAGACGGCGGTTGCGAAGGCAGTGGTTGATAGTGTTGCAGATGGAACTATTCCGAAAGCGGCGACTGGCGATTTGATAATCATCGCGAACGTGTTTGTTCACCCGACAGCCGTGGACAGGCAACGTGTTTACATCAACAATTACAAGGCAATGCGCCACGCTATCCGCAAAGCAGTTGAAGGTAGACCAAGCATCGACGAGTTAATAGAGAATAAAGACCGTTCAAAACATCCTTTCAAATACACGCCTTAGGAAAATTGACAAGCTTGTCAACTCCAAAAATAGTCGACGGCGACTACATTATTCTATACTTAAAACAGCGGAAAACCTACATGGTCAAGGTTGAAGCTGGCAAGACTTTCCACACGCACAAGGGTTTTCTGAAGTTCGATGATATGATAGGCAAAGATTATGGCGTGAGAGTCAAGAGCAGTTTGGGCGTTGAATTCATAGCGTTGAAGCCGCAACTGTGCGATTACATCATGAAGTCTGCGCGGCAAACCCAGATAAACTATCCGAAAGACATCGCGTTGATAGTGATGTTTAGCAGCATAGGTCCTGGAAGCCGTGTTGCCGAAGCTGGGACGGGCACGGGAGCGTTGACTACGGCGTTGGCTCATTATGTTAAGCCTGACGGCAAAGTCTACAGTTATGAAATCAGAGAAGAGTTTCAGAAGACGGCGGAAAAAAACCTGAAGCGTGCATCCGTGCTTGATTATGTAGAGCTCAAGAGCAAGGACATCACGGAGGGAATTGACGAAACAGATTTAGACGCTGTGATTTTGGACTTGGCAGTGCCATGGCTTGTAATCCCACACACGTATGGTGCGTTGAAACCTTGCGGAGCCGTAGTCTCATTCAGTCCAACAATAGATCAAGTTGTCAAGACTGTGGAAGCTCTTAATGAAAACGGCTTCGTTGACGTGGAAACGATTGAATGTATGATGCGTGGGATGCAGGTTGAAAGGGGAAAAACGCGACCTCACACGTTGATGACGGGGCATACTGGTTACATAACGTATGCACGCAAAGCCGAAAAAGCTTGTCTCAAAATAGAATAAATCTGTATCAAGTGGGCTCGTAGAATTTTTCCTTTTTTGTTTGCTTGCAAGCGCTGACTGAGGCAAAATGGGTTGGGTTTAACGGTTAGGATATTGTGTTATAATGCCCTTCTGAGTATAATATGAATGTTCTTACTTTGGTTTGGTCGTTTGGTAGTAGGAACATGAGCTGCATTAGCTGACCTGAAACCAGTTCTGCGTAGTTTTCATCATCAGTTGTCAATAAATATCTTACATTCTTTAGTGATGAGTGAACTGCTGAGAGCAAGATTGCTTGGTGTATTTGTATGTTTGCCTGTGGGTTTGTGTCGATTCCAACGTAGTCGATTTTGTCGTTTGCGATGAAGCAGAATCTGACTTTTAAGTTGCCTTCGGGGTCGGGCAGGTAGGCTGTCATGTTTATGATGTCTGTTGCCCAGTAAGTTCGTGTGAAAAACGTGGCCACCGTGTTCCAACCGCCCGTGGCATTGAGAACCTGAATGTCTACAGGACATTTCAGTACTGGAGGGCGATCCTCCCTGATCACCAGTTTAATCCCGTTAAGGATTTCTCTATGACTAAATGTTAGCGTGATGTAGCTTCCGTTGTGACTCTGATAATAATTTCCATCGATGGTGTTCACCAGAGACAGCACACTAATTCCAGTTTCGTCGAAAGCAGATATTGGAGGATCGGGGTTTGTGTAGGTCAAGATTTCTCCGTATGGTGAAACAGCTACATTGACGTTAGACTCGTAATCTACTGCTAAGAGCTTTATTTGGTCAAAGTAATCATGTTCATGTTCGAACTCCCGCAGTTGTAAAGAATATATGGAGAATGATGTGCCTTGGTATGTTGGAATAAGCGGCTGTTCTAGTTTGTAGTAGTCTTTAACGTCAGCTCCATTACTGATTTCTGAAGTAGGTAACAGGTTATTGTCGAGCACATAATTCTGTCCGTTCCAAACATACACATACGGACAGCCACCTCCTCCACCAAGTGGCGCCCACAGTTCAGTGCTAGATGGAAGTGTGACTCCTTGAGGATTATAACTGAAATGCACATATTGAGGACCGTAGTACGCATTAACGTTTGGATACCAAATACCTCCAAAAAGGAATCTATAATCTAGCCATGCATCTAGTCCATCCGTCGAATAAGCATAAGGAAAAGTGTTCCATGATCCATTTACTTTGTAACTGGGGGCACTCAGATGCGTGTACCACCCAACATGAAGAATTGGATAGCGGCTTAGTGCACCAGCAAATTGCAGAAACTTCACTGAAAGAGAAGGAATCTTATGAGGCACTGTACCTATTGGAAAAGAGCAAATTGCTGTTGTGTTTGGAGTCCATGCATCCAAAATTCGAGGGCCTCCACCCAAATCAACATAATAATACAGATATTCCACTCCCCATTCCATGGTTAGTGTGATGTAAGAATTCATAGTGATGCCAGGATAGGAAATATAGACACTCCGGATAATCGTACATGCGCCAGTCCATTCTTCCATCTGCAAGACCTCTATATACAGAAGGGGATTTGCAGACAGACTAGGAACTAGGACCAAAGCATAGATGTATTCCCAATCAATCGAGTCCATAAAACCCGAATGAACAGAGTCTTGTCCACGTGCAGCAATACCATTGACCAAGTAGTTGTCATTCTGGATTACTGCCATATCTGTTCCATAAAAAGAAACAGTCACACGTACACCTTCTACATCGTGTGCTCTTTTTGGACCGTTTGAAAGGGATTCATTTGCAACATAAAAACCTATGTAAGGGAGAGGAATAAGACTCAAAGAAGATGATGAAGAAGAATCGTTGAAATATGGTTCAACCAATGAAGATCCTTCCATAAATACTACGTCGCCATCACATTTTGCCGAATTACACAATGACAATGATAAAACGAGTAAACATAAAATCAATGCTGAACTTCCTATATACTTCCTGAGGGATTGTATTTTTTTCCAGATCAACGTTTTTCCATAAAAAGTTATATTCTTCATCTATTTCATTACACCTTTGTTTTTGAATTTTTATGTTTGGTCTGAAATATGATCTTGAATATTAGTGAAGTCATTAAGAGAATTCCTGCGGAGATCCAGAAAGCATTTGCCACAGCCACGGTTATGTAGATATCAGGAAGAAGAGATGCAGTTTGTGTTAAACCGGATTCAGTTGCATAGTTCATATTCCAGCCGTAACTATACAAGGTCCAATAGGTTTCGTAGACTCCCCAAACGAAGAAAAAAACGCCAATGGCTGTGATGCAAAGCCATTTCTTCTGTAGAATTCCTGTTGGAGATTTTATTTCCCACGCATATGCGATGCAGTAAAAAGTTAAGCCCACAAGTGGCGGCAAAAACAAGAAAAGAAAAGCATTTTGTATATACCATGTGTGTTGATCTGGTATAGCTTGGAGCTTATCAACAATTTTGTAACCTAAATCCCATGTTACACCAAAACCTCCAATGAGGGAAATCATAAATGCGATTATGAGAACAATCAATCCGAACTCAACGCCTATTATTCTTTTCACCAAAGACACCTCATTGTCAACCAGAATATTTGATATCTATGCTTGCAGGAAAACCTCTGGACGAAATGACATACATTAAAAGTATGAATACTAACCATGCTATCAGGATGAAAGCGCTAAGGCTGATGAGAATTTTCGCTCGTCGGATCATTTCAACGTTCTGTTTATCCGCACTTTTTTCCTGTTTAATTTTCTCGTTGGGATAATCTTTTTCCATCATCCTTAACACAAGCGTTGCTTCAACCAACCATGTCATACATGACTAGCCTTAAAAGTTTTTCTAGACTACTCTTAAACCAAAAAATATCCGTCAAGCAATTATTGAAAAGCATTTATCTATCTTGCAGCTAAACCCTCTAAACAAGCCTGTGGAGATTCGACAATGGCAAGTTTCTCGATAAGCGAGGCTGAACATAAACGCCGAATAGAACATGTCAGAAAGGTTCTCGCAAAACGAAAGCTTGACGCACTATATTTAACAAACGGCGTAAGCATGTTCTACCTAACAGGCTACTCTTTCATCTCCACAGAACGCCCCGCAGCCCTAATCATACCCGCCGACGGCAAAATAACCTTCCTAGGACCACTTTTAGAGAAGGATCACGTGCCGTTAGAGACAAAGCTCATCGAAGGCGTTAAAACCTACATGGATTATCCTGGCGAAAAACACCCGATCGAGCTTTTTGCCGAGTTTCTGGCAGAGATGGGCTTAGCAAAGAAGCGTATAGGCATCGACAACAAGGTGGGCGTCGCTGGAATGTGGGGCTACAAGGGCGAGCCTCTCACGAAGAAGCTTGAGGCAAAGTTTATCGACATGGCTGATTTGGTGCCCTCTATGCGTCTTGTAAAATCCGAAGAAGAGGTTGCGCTCATGCTTGAGAGTTGTAAATGGGCAAACTTGGCCATGGCCTTATTGCAGGAGTACACGGCTGAAGGCCTATGGGACGTAGACGTCGAGCTTGCCGCTTCCCGCGAGACTTCTGAAATCATGAAGAAGACGCTTGGATCAGATTATGTTCCGATGCGAAGCATCTTTCCAGTAAACCTCTGTTATCGAGGGCAGATAGGCGAGATGAGCGCCATACCGCATGCTATGGCTTCAAGACGCGTGATCCGTAAAGGTGATGTTGTCATCGGCGAAGTGGGCGTGGACATTGGCGGCTACACGTGTGAACTCGAACGAACCATGATCGTGGGCAAGGCAACCGCTAAACAGCAACGCTACTTCAACGTTATGATTAAAGCTCAAGAAGCCGCTTTTGAAGCTTTCAAGCCAACAGCAAAATGCAGTGATATTGACAAAGCGACTATTTCAGCCTTCAAGAAAGCAGGACTGATGAATCTGGTGAAACATCACACTGGGCACGGTTTAGGCTTGGAGGTTCATGAACCGCCGTGGCTGGACGTCGGCAACGAAACACCTTTGAAAAACGGGATGATTGTAAGTTGCGAACCTGGCATTTACGAAACAGGGTTCGCAGGGTTCCGCCACTCGGACACGGTGCTAGTAACAAATGATGGGGCAGAAGTGCTCACTTATTATCCTAGAGGGTTGGACGACTTGATTGTTGGTTAGCTTTCGAGATGGTTCAAGGGTAGAAAAAAGTTAGGGTCTGATTATCATGGTTTTCGTTCTAAGCTGATGTTGGCAGCATGGGCAGTGTGTGCGTCTTCTTCGATACATAAACTGACGGTTACAGTTGTAGCAGACTTGAACCGTGGCGATCAGTTTTCCGTCTGGCATTCGGTGATGGGCTTCTATGAATTCTCTAGCCTCTCTTCTTCTCCTTTCCTGATCGTAATACTGAAGGGTTTCTGAGGACATTTCTCTCCTTTCCTCCTCTCAGGTTTTACTTCTCTTCTTTCTTTATCTTGTGGTTCAACGTATCCACGAGCATTGCCACTTTGTAGGCCACGTAAGCCAGCAAGATGGTTACAGCAATCTCGGCAAAGTCGTTAACGATGTTGGTTAGCTCACTCAAGCTCATACATAAGCCTCCTTTATTAGTTAAGCTTTAGCTCGCCGACCTCGCTCAAGTCAGAAAGCTGGTTCATCTTGATCTTGTTCTGTGAAACAGTGTACAGAATTTCGTTTATGTATAATGCTCTAGTAACGTAGTTTGACGTGTCGCTTAGGTTGCCGTTTTCAACGTGAGTTATCCTTCCCTTCAAGTCGATCAAGTTCTCGCTGTCCAGCGATACTGTGAACACATATGCGCCTTGCCACACCAGCTGTCCATACGCATTTGCGGGGATGTTGTTTCCATATCGGCTTTGGTCTATTTCTGCTACTGAAACAGGAATGACCAAGAGTTTTCTTTCTTTGTCAAACAGGAATGCCTTGTGGTCGTTTAAGACAGGTGATTCGGTTCCTCTGTCGCCAATTTCGTATTTTGCGATTTCTTTCGGTTCGCAAGCTTCTGTAACGTCGAAGAGCGATATTTTCACGCCTTGGTACCAAGAGAAATCCCCTTGCTCAGCCGCAACCGTCTCTTTGCCAACTCCGATAACATGGTTCTCGTCATAAATGTGCAAGTAATCCGAGTACCCAGTGATTTTCAGTTCGCCAAACATCGCTGGATCATAAGGGTTTGAAAGGTCCACCACGAAGAATGGGTCGGTTTTTCTGAAGGTCACGACGTAGCCTGTGTCACCCATGAAACGAACAGAATGAATTTTTTCTCTAGGAGCAATGTTTCCGATGCTGCCCACTACTTTCAAGTTCATGTCCAAGATAAACAAATTGTTCTCTAGCTTCAGTATGCTATCGAAGTGAATGAAATCGTCATCTAACCACGATGTCGTGGCTATTCTCAGAAAGCCTTCGTGCTCATCCATGGAGAACTGGTTTAATACCGTTCCTCGAACTTCACCGTCAGCAGCGTAGGATATCTCGCCATCATGTAGTTCGATACGGTGGAGAAAAGTGTTGTCGTTGTATTCTGTTGCTAAGTATATGTTCTGTGTTGAAACGTACATTTGCATGTCGTATCCAGCCAAGATTGTTTGGTATGACGGTTTTTGTGAACAATCTTGCACGTTTGTCGACAGTACTGTAGTGAACAAATAACACCAACTGGGCATGTCCGAATAGTAAACTTCGTCAGCTGATACTGTGGTACACTCGTTTTTGAAGTAGATTCTTGGAAGTGTTACTGAGTCATTAACGATTCCAGCATTTTTTGTGACTATCGCGTAAACGTAATCGCCTATCATCCTTGAATCCAGATAGCGGCCGTCAGAAACAAACGATTCGAGAAGCTTGGGGGTTTCTCGGTCTGATATGTCATGTATGGCGACCGTTGTGTTACACTTGTACCAATTCCCGCTCTCATAGAAGACTATCAAACGGTTTTCCGCTAGGAACAGCTGTTTTAACGTTCCGTTGATCGCTATTCTTGACAACACACGGGCTTCTTCAACAGGATAAGCCCTGACAACGACTACTCGGTTACCCGATATGACGTACATGTATTCTCCGTCAGTCTTGACTGTGTCGGCTTCGTCTACGCCTGCCACTTGAACGTTAGTTGTCGAGTATTCAGACCCGAAGGTGCTACTTGAGGAATCCAAGCTTTTCAAAGATGTAGCATACAGGCCATATCCAGGGCTGTAGCTTCTAGGTTGTAGGAACGCTTTCAGCTCTGAATATGACCCGAACTTGGTCAACACACCCTTGCAGTAGTCTAAGCTTGTAACGTTTGCAAACACAACTGCGAACGCACTAATTATCAGCAACGTTGGTATCACGATTTTTCCTTTCTTCAACTTCATCTTTAATCCTCCTTTCAGGTGTACGATAAAAAGAGAATGAGCTTGTCAATCTTAATGCTACGTTTTAGAACGTTATCGTACCAAAACTAGTACGCGTATGATCCGATGGTCTTATCGTAGCGTCGAGGGTGTTTGCGTTTAAACAGTGCGTACGCAAATAGTGCGACGAAGAAGCTTATGGCTAGTGCTTCAACCTCGTTTGACGGGATTCTTGATGCGTCAACGAGTTGAGTCTTGTCAAGCGTGTTCATTCCTTTCATGGTAAATTCAGGAAGCGACGTTGCGTTATCAGTTTCAATCCCTGCGACTGTAACTAAGGGAACGAGCACCATCAATAACCCGACGATTATTGCAGACGTTAGGTAGAGCAAGTTTTTCCTCAAGGCACGCTCCCCCTGAAAGAGTAGTGTCGCTGGTTGTTCTTAAGTCTACATTTTAGAACAGCATATTGCGGCTTCAAAACGGCTTCGACCTCCACAGTCTGATCGTTTCGACCCAAAGAACGACGGCTGCGACTAGTCCGAACATTAATGCGTAGAAGCTTGGAAAAACCTGGCCGATTATGCACAACGTTAGATAGGATGTTAGCATCGTGGTCAGCAAGACTGAATAGAATAAATAACGAGGCACAAGATAGTGTCCCATGCGCGTGAAGAACCTCAGTATTCCAACTTTGACTTCTTCTTCGAGCACGTATTCGCCTGTGCCCTTCTTTTCGATAAGTCCTAAATCCTGCAGTTTCTCAAGGTGATGCACGGCGATGCTTGGGCTGGAAAAATTTAGAGCGCGTTGTACTTCGCGCACGCCCACGGTGTGCGTTGGCTGTTGCAGCAGGTACCAGTAAACGAGTAGGGTTTTTCCTTTAAGCTCGGATTCTAATAAAGTCAAGTTAAATTCGTGAGGCTCCCTAGACACTTGCATCGCCAAAGAATGGTTATGCTATGAGTGCTTAAAAGTCTAATCACGTATCAGTCTGGCTTAGTACGCTTCATCGTGCGATATATTACACGTTAGGAACATGCCTTTTTACGTTCAAACAAGAAAACAATTGTAACAACAGCATGTTAGTGACTACAGGAGAAAGGCAGGTTTAGATGAGGTTGTTCGGAAGATCAGGCAGAGCAAGAACGAAGTGGCGGTCAAGAGCCATGCTAGTTGACCCCCACAAGACAAAGATCACTCTTGCGCCTGCCATGAAGCCGAGACGTGTGCCCCCATGGGTCTACAGAAGTCTCCAGACTCCTGATCAAGTGAAGAAAAAACACGCTGCATAGTTGAATCAGTTCATAGTAATGTGTTTTTGTATACAAAAGCATCAACAAAAGTCATTAATAAACGTTGGAACAGTTGCCTAGATGTTGTTAATTGCCGTCTGAGTAACTCTGAGATTTCATCCTAATGTCAACCTAATGCCTTCTCATCATCCGGCAAATAAACAATAGCCACATCAAAAATAAAAACATTCACACATGGTTAACGTCGCACAGTTCTTTTACTTCATATCCTGATATTCGTGGGATACTGAAACCTCTAGGGGTAGGTTCGTATTGACTGCTTTCAACGCTAAACCAACATCGAAAAACCAACAGTTCAATCTATAAATAAGGGAGGGGTAGATGTCTTGAGGCAGACACAAGCAGTTTGGTATACAAAAGCATCAACGAATGCTCCCTTTTTCTGCTTATCCTTCATAATGCTTGAATTGCCAGTCCTCAATCTTGTTATAAAGCTCGCCTAGTATCCTTGATGCGGTGTTTTCATCCAAGGAAAGTAGTAGCCTTCCGATGTGCTTGCACAGTTTCTTGTTAGCCGAAACTCTTTCCCAGTCAGCGCAGTCGTGCAAGATTTCCTTAGCCGCGAAATCTATGACTACGTGATAGTCTCTCACTCGTGCTTCAATGCGTTGGTCAGTCTGCTTCGCGATCGCTAGTTCGCTTTTCTTGATCGCTGCAGCCTTCCTCAACCTTGGAGCATCTATGAAAAACCGTAACAGTTTGTCAAAGCTTGTTTCTGTTGGCTCAACAAACGTCTCAAGCGTCGACGCCGTCGGCGACATCAGCTTCAGCTTTTGCATGTAGCTCTCTATGCGATTCTTAGCGTCTGTCTGCGTTTGGGTCAGAGTTTCCAGCACTTCCATGATTTGCAGGCAATTCTTGACTGCGTTGCCACGGTAATGGTTGTTGAAGTAGCCGAAAACCTTCTCAACTTTCCCCGCGACCGCTTTGACCTTCGGAACCCAAGGCTCAAGCTCCTCGGCTGAATATTCATAGTCAAACCATATTCGGCTTCCTCTTCCATGCCATCGGAAGTACGCAAAATCCGACGTAACATGAACTTCAGGCGGAAGCAACGGTTCATCAACAATCGTGTACGCCACCTTGTACTTCTCCAGCAGTTGCCATGTTTCGGGCTTCATCCACGACAGGTTCCTAAACTCCACCGCAAACCTCACGTGGCTCGGAAGAAGCTTGAAGAAATCTTCCAACTGCTCTGGGTTGAAGCTGAACTTGGGTGGAAGCTGAATCAAGACGCATCCAAGCTTTCCGCTTAAAGAGAGAGGCTCCATAAGCTCCAAGAAATTGTCCAAGTCCTGCTCAATTCCTTGGCTCAAATCTAGTCTTTTCGTGTGCGTTATCAGTTTGGGCAATTTAGCCGTGAACACAAACCCTTCAGGCGAATACCGTGCCCAGCCCATGACCATGCCTTTGGATGGGTACCTGTAGAAGGTGGAGTCAATCTCCACGGTTCTGAACACTCGTGAATATGCGTTCAGCATGCTTTTGTCTTCTTTAGAGTAGAACGGTCCTATCCACTCCTTGTAGCTCCAGCCAGAAGTGCCAAGAAAAAGCTTGTCCGCGTTCAAAGTTAACTAGCCACCGATAATATTGTTCAGGCTTGCTAGGGTTTATCCTTTTCCAAACCATCATTCTGTCAAGCATGAATTTTGAATTCACATTTTTAATTCATAAGGCTGTTATATACTAGTGGCCTATTTCTGAGCAACAACATTGGAGGACAACCCATGAAACACACATTAACACTTAAACAACGAAAACAGCTAGAAACAAAAATGTCTAACGTCCTCAAGGAAAACATCAAAGAGCTTTCGACAGAATTACAAAAAATATTGGTAGACGACCTAGTCACCGCTTTCCAAAATAGAATAAACGTGTTAATCAATGCACAGAAGAAAAGGAGCTACTAACACAGACTATTTAGGAAAAAGCCGTAGTACGAATCCGTAAAAGCTTTATATAAAAAAGTCGAAATAGACCGAAAGAGGTTTAGGGAATGAGACGTTCCAAACTAGAGATGTATATAGACATACTCAAGGTGTTGGCACATCGTGGCCCATTAAAGCTCACACACATCATGTATAAGGCTAACGTTAACTGCAGCGTCCTGAAAGAATATCTAGACTTCCTCATAAAGCAGCAACTGGTCGAGGAAAGAACAGTTGGAAAGCGCAGAGTCGTCTACGCCGTAACCCAGAGAGGCATAACAGTCCTCAAGTACTTCAGGGAACTGAAACAAGTCTTGCCGATAGTGGAAGAGCTCCGAAACAAAGCACCCGTGCCCTACTAAAAATCTCAACTCTTCATCTTTTTGAATGAACCATATCTGCTTCTGTAATATTTTAGCTTCGAAACACGTCTTTTATTCTAAAAAACCGTCTTATTCTATTGATCAACATGTTTGAACAAATAGCTATGTGCGCAGCAGGATACGTTGTAGTGTTGTTAGTCTCGATGATCGCGGGCGTGATGATCCTAGGCGCCTTTTGGGCTAAGAGTAACGTTTTCCGTTGATAACCGCCTTTTGAATAATCACGCATTTATTTTGTGAATAAGTATACCCACTTCTTACGTGTGTGTCGTAAGACTTAATAAACGCCGTTTTCATTAACCTAATGTACACACGTAAAACAAGACGGGGAACTCCAGTGGCAAACCAAGAACTCCTAAGCAAGAAACCTCTGCACGTACTCGAAAAAATCAGAGAGAATCTTGAAAAACTAAACGAAAAGATGGAAGTGATGATCGAGCTGCAGAAACACGGCAAGAAGGACGTGCAACCACCACTAACGGACACTCCACTAGACGTTATGACCCTGCTTTCCATGCCCGATCACCTAAGAAAGACCGCCATGACCGTGTGCAGACTAGGCCGCGCAACCGCAGACGAGGTTGCTCAACAAACACACCGAGCCAGAGCAGTTGAGAGTGCTTATCTAAACCAGCTTGTAATCATGGGCTACGTGAAAAAGGAAAGAAAGGGAAGAAAAGCCTACTTTTACGTAGAAAGAGAAAGTCAAGGCGAGGAAGTTGGGTAGAATACTAGCCGTGCATTCGTACAAAGGCGGAACAGGCAAAACACTGCTATCGACCAACCTAGCTGCAGCTTTTGCCAAACGCGGCAAGAAAGTATGTTTATTCGACCTTGACTTCAGAGCCCCGAGCTTGGCCACACTCCTCAAAGTTGATAACATAAGTTGTTGGATGAACGATTATCTAAACGGAACATGCGAGATCGACAAAGTTCTAGTCGACCTGAGCAGCCGAATACAGAACAGCGGCCATCTTTTCGTTGGGTTCGCCAACCCAGCGACCGAAGCAATCAGGGACATGACTGCCAAGGACAGAAAGTGGGAAATGCATGCCTTGGGAAGAATTCTAGCACTCAGAGAATCTCTTCTAGGAGACAAGGGCTTCGATTACTTGGTCTTCGACACAAGCCCAGGGCTTCAGTATTCCTCCATTAACGCCATCGTCAGCGCCGACCTAGTAATCGTAGCAACCACGTTCGATCGTTCTGATGTGGATGGAACAAAACGCATGTTGCATGAACTCTACGAGTTGTTCGAGAAAAAAACCAACATCGTCTTGAACAAGATTATGCAGGACATCTCTTCCAAATCAGGGAAAGACGCGCAAGCGAAAATCAAGGATGTGTATCAGGTTCCGATGCTGGGAATTATTCCTTGTTTCTGCGATGTGATGAGAGCAGAAGGAGGGGTTATGTTTGTTCAAGAAAAACCAGAACATCCTTTTACGAAGATTGTGGAAGAAATGGCAAGCGCGATAGACAAAACCAGCTAGTTCTCTACTGTTCTGCTATCCTGTTTATCAACATATACACTTTGCAGACCTTGCATTTCTCATATTCTCTTTCTTCACATTGGTTACATATCAAACGGTTCAATTCCCTAATTTCCGAGTCCATGGCAATCCTCTCTCCCACAAAAAGTAAAGAAACCTTTAATCACGTAATATACTGTATTCCCATCCAGTAATATTTCCTAGACAAAACTTATACAATACCAGACAAACATAACGACTCGACAAGAGGCATCCGTGATTGGACAAGTCAGCAATAATCCTCGCCGGCGGACTCTCCACAAGGCTTGGACAGGACAAAGGGTTGCTTCTACTAGCAAACAAGCCACTAGTCAAGCATGTTCTGGACGCCGTCGGCAACCTCGTAAACGAAAAACTAGTGGTCGTCAGCTCCGAAGCTCAAGCAAGAAACTACATCAAAGCCGTAGGCTCAAGTACAAGAGTCTTGGTTGACAAGGGAGACGTGCGATGCCCACTTGTGGGTGCACTAACAGGTTTTGAAGAGGCTCGTGGAGAATATTCGCTCTTGGTTCCTTGTGACACGCCGTTCGTCTCTCGAGAAATTCTTTCACTTCTACTTGAACTGTGCACGAACAAGGTTGCGGTCATTCCTCGCTGGCCAAACGGGTACGTTGAACCCTTGCAGGCAGTCTACCACACGAAGTCAGTGTTGGATGTTGCATGCAAAGCAATGGAGGCAGGCAGAGCAAACATGCAGTGTGCGATAGACATGTTGCGAGGCGTGCGTTATGTCTCCACGCTCGTTCTCCAACAATTGGATCCAGAGCTTAGAACTTTTTTCAACATAAACACATCGTTTGACTTGAAAAAGGCTGAAGCCATGTTAGAGCGTAATAAAAATAGGGCTTGAAAAAGTTTAGGGGTTTAGTTTTTCTGTTTTACATATTTTTCAGTTTCTGAAAACAGTTTTTCTACGTCGCCTTTCGAATGTGCCGTGCTTAACGCTCCGTTGTGGGTTGGTAGGAAGAAGATGCCGTTTGCAATCAGTGCTAGGTTATAACTTAAAAGTTTGGTTTTGTCGGTTTTTGCAACGTCAGCAGCGTTCCTTAGCTTCGCTTTGGTGAAGTGAACGTTGAAAAGTGAACCTGCACCAGTGTTTTGTGCTTCGATGTTGTTGCTTGCGAAGATATTGCCTAACTCCTTTCTTATCCTATCTCCAAGCCTGTTTAATTTGCTTATTAACAAGCCGTCTTTCAAGGTTTTGAGAGTTGTCAGTCCAGCCGTCATGGTTATCGGGTTTGCCGTGAACGTTCCTCCATGGAAAGCGTAATCTGGACGTTTATACATTTGGGGATTTATTCTTTCCATGATCTCTCGTCTTCCGCAGAAAGCGCCTACTGGGAACCCTCCGCCTAAGATTTTTCCAAAAACTGTAATGTCGGGCGTCACGCCATAATATTGCTGTCCTCCACCTGGCGCAAGCCTAAAACCGGTGATAACCTCATCAAAGATTAACAGAATGCCTTTTTCATCGCAGTATTCCCTTAGACCTTTCAAGAATTCTTTTTCTGCTGGGATGCATCCTCCAGCGCCAAGGACTGGTTCGATCGTTACTGAAGCTACGTTCTCGTTTTTCAGTTTCGTAGTGACTCCGTCTAGATCGTTGAAGGGCAGAACTATGGTGTCTTGGAGGCTTCCGCGTGTTAGTCCAGCGGATTCTGGGATGTTAAACGGGTATTTCACGCCCGTGTGCAGTGCGTCGTAGCCTCCGTGCCATCCGCCCTCAAACTTGGCTACTTTGTCTCTTCCAGTGTATGCGCGAGCGAGGCGTATTGCGTACATGTTTGCTTCGGTTCCAGAATTCGTAAACCGTGTCATCTGGGCACTTGGAACCATCTTGGCTACCTGCTCGGCTAACGCGATTTCTAGTTCGTGTGAAGTTCCGTAGATGGTGCCGTTGTCCAACTGTTTTTTGACTGCTTTAACGACGGCGGGTGGACTGTGACCGAGGATGAGTGCAGTGTGACCGAGCCAGAAGTCAACGTATTCGTTGCCGTCAACGTCGTAAAGCTTGCTTCCTCTAGCCCTTGCCGTGAAAAAAGGGTACGGTTCAAAGTATCTTATTCCGTATGACACTCCAGCCGGCAAGACCTTTTTTGCTCGTCCATACAAAGCTCTGGATTTCTTGGTTTTTGAAGCATATTTCTCTGTCATGCGTGACACATTCAGCTTTTATCTTGCGGACTTATTATGGTTTCCATGATTTTTATGGCTTGTATACAAAAGCATCGACAAGTTACCATAATATTTAGAAGAGGCAAACAGTTGAAAAATGTAGAATAGGAGAAATACGTTGTGTCAGATATTGCAGATTTAAAGTTCTATCCGTTGACTTCTGAACGATGGGCAGATTTTGAAAAGTTGTTCGGCAAACACGGTGCGTGTGGTAGTTGTTGGTGCATGTGGTGGAGGCTCAAACGCTCCGAATTCGCGAAGAACAAGAGAGAAGGAAACAAGAAAGCTATGAAAAAAATAGTAGACAACGATGAAATCCCAGGAATTCTAGCCTACGTCAACAAAGAACCTGTTGGATGGTGTTCGGTTGCTCCGAGAGAAGCCTTTCCAGCCTTAGAGCGATCTCGTGTTCTCAAGCGCGTCGATGATAAGCCTGTTTGGTCAGTTGTCTGCTTCTTCGTGGCTAAGCCTTTCAGACGCAAAGGGGTCACCGTGAAACTGTTGGAGGCTGCTATTGAACATGCGAGAAAGCAGGGAGGAAAGATTATTGAGGGATATCCTAGCGATCCGAGGAAAGTTCAGCCTGACGTTTTTGTCTACACTGGTTTGGTTTCAGCGTTTCGCAAGGCTGGTTTTTTGGAGGTTCTTCGGCGCTCTGAAAACAGACCGATAATGCGATACCTGATTGAAGAGAAGGGTTTTTGATGGAAAAGCTTTTAAACAGAAATGCGAAACCTGCACATTTTCTACATTTTTTCGTTGAATTGCGGAGCTATATTTGATGAATATTGAAAGAAAATTGATTATATCTATTCTAAACCTGACACAAAATGGGTCTGTTTCATATGAACTAATCAAGAAAGACGCAAACATTCCTTCACAGATTTGTCAAGAATTGCTTAAAAAATTGCAAAAAGATGGATTACTTTATCTGCAAAACAATTCTGTTCAAACGAACAACATGCAACGCTTAAAGCTCGCTGTTAATGCCATAAGGCTAGGCTCAGACCCTGAGCTAACGAGCAGTTTTTTGAAGTGGAACGAGTTTGAGGATATTGCTACGGTTATTTTTGAGCAGAATGGTTACAGTGTCAAGAAGAATTTGCGATTCAAGCATGGTGGACATCGATGGGAAATAGACGTTATTGGATGCAAGAAGCCAATAGCCGTATGTGTGGATTGTAAACGTTGGCAACATGGATTAACACCATCTGCCCTAAGAAAAGTAGTTGCCGAACAAGTAGAAAGGACGAAGGCTCTGGTTGAATCCTTGCCGAATCCTGCCGTCAAAATCGAATTTGTAAAATGGCAGACAGGAATATTCGTTCCCGCTGTGTTATCGCTTAGGGAGAGTAGACTCAAATTCTATGATGACGTGCCTGTTATTCCCGTGATGCGATTTCAGGATTTCATAAGCCAACTGCCCGCTTACATAAACGAAGTCAAACATTTCAAAAAGGGCTTAACAAGATACCTTAACAATAATTCCTAACGCATTCCTTACATGTCTTCTGCATGCTAAGCCATGTTTTCTAGGATGGGTTTTCGAGCGAATCTTATGGCTGGGTACAGACCCAAAAGGAACATTGCAGTTAAAGCTGTAAGCAGCCACCCCGCGATTTCCATGACAGTAAGACTCGTGACAAGAGGATCCGGAATCAAAATCATCAAGGTAATCATGATACCAAACGAGATTCCAACAGCACAGCTTGAGAGCAAAACCAGCAGGGTTTGCGTCGCAACAATATTCAACACCGTTTTAGATTTAGCGCCCAAAGCCCTTAGAGCACCAAATTCCTGACGCTGTTCAGATATGGCAAGCGTAACATAACCGATTAGACACAAAGATGCCGCAACCAAAGTGAACAAGGGCAGGAACATCACCGCAGACCACACGTAACCTACGAAGTTGACACTTTTGTCCAGTATTTCGTTGATCTCGGATACTTCGAAGTTAGGGTTCACGGAGTTGACAATGGCCCTAATTTTATCGAGAGTTTCTGTACGATTGGCTGAGGGGTTTATGTGAACCATTACGATGTTGGTTTTTGATATTCCTGTGACATTCTGTAGAACGTTTAGGGGTACGTACGTCACGTTTCCGTTGTTAAGAGGGTCTAAACAAACTCCAACAACATCAAGCTCAGCACCGTTATTCAACAGCTTTATGCTCTGGTTTAACGGTGCATCGAACATTTTCGCGCCAAGTGTATCGCCTACCATGGCTTCTAACGCCTTGTTGTTACTTAGAAGCTTGCCGTTGACGTACCAATCGTTTAACATTTTTTGAGGTTCAATGCCGACTATAAGGGGTTCTCCGCTGCGACTGTCGCCGACATATTTGGTTTCTTGCGTGGTTTCTCCGAATGTAATGCCTTCAACTTCCCGTACAGAACCTTTCAGCACTAGGCGTGCGTCGATGCTTATGTTCTCTTGTAACGATTGCAGTTGGTTTGAGAGATTGGCAGGTACCATGTATCTTTCGTCCGTGTAGTTGAACGCTGAATCTGCTTCGGTTTCGTAGAATTTCGACAGCAGAAGCTTGTACTGGCGAGTCATGTTTGTATGAGCTATTAGCACTATGTCTCTGCAGATGGCTTTCTCAACCCAACTCTTGGTGGTTTGGTCTGCAATTATTCCTCCTGCAACAGCCACGGTTATCAAGGTAAAGACGACACTTAAGCAAAGAACAACCCGAATAGTTGCCGATTTGCGGCGAGAAAGACTTCTCCAAGCTATTTTAGTTGCGAAACCAGTGTGCGAGATAACCCTGAACCCTGCATCCTTGCTAAGTCCTATGTAATGAGTCGGCGAGATGGCTTTAACTGGTGCAATCTTTGTGGTTTTCAAGATAGGTACGGCTCCGAAGATTAGTGCGATAATAAAAAAGGCTACGAAAACCACGAGGACAAGCCAAAAGTTGATGGGTTTTTGTGAAACCTGAAAACTGGGGTTGCTGAAAAAGTTGGCTACGGCAAGGTCTGCGATGATTCCTAAAACTATTCCGAGAGAACAGCCGACAAACGTGACTATTAACAACTCGTTTGTGAAATATCCAAAAATCAAATCATTCGGGCACCCTGTAGCCTTCATTAATCCAATGTCTTTTACTCTCTGAGACATCATCACAAAAACCGTGAAAGAAATCATCACGATTCCAGCGACAAAAATGAGAATCTCGAGAAATATCATGAAGGATGAAAAGACGGATGAAAAAGCAGCCGTCAGCTTGTTTTCAGCTGTCAGAGAGATGCCTACACCCATTCTTTCGCTGAAAAGAAGGAGGAAAAGCGTTGAAGCAACACACAACGTTAAGCTAACGATCACCAAGCTTGTTTGAAGCTTTCTGCGCAGCAAGTCGTGTATTGGAAAGAAAGTCTCACTCATTGAGGCTTACCAGCTTTCCATCTTCAAGGCTTAATCGTTGATTCGCCAACTCTGCGATCCGTTCATCGTGTGTCGTGACGATAATAGTCTTCTTGTCCGCTTGCAGTCTTTGAAGCACTTCAATAATCTTTAAGCTTGTTTTATTGTCAAGATTTCCAGTTGGTTCATCAACGAGAAGCAACGGCGGATCATTTGCCAACGCGCGTGCAAACGCAATCCGTTGTTGCTCACCGCCGCTTAGTTGGGATGGAAAGTGATCATCTCTGTTTTGCAGACCCACGATATCTAGTAGTTCTGCGACTCTTTTTTCGATGTAATCTACTGGTTTTCGCGTCCACTCCATCGGAAAAGCAATGTTCTCAGCAACAGTCAACGTGGACACAAGATTGTATGCTTGAAAAACGAACCCAACGTTCTTGCATCTGAACTCTGCTAAAAAATCCTCGTTCACATTGCCTAAATCGTTGCCAGAAACCATGATCTTTCCGCTCGTGGGTTTATCGATCCCGCCGATAATGTTCAGCAGTGTTGTCTTTCCAGAGCCTGAAGGCCCATTAATTACGGTGAACTCGCCGTCTTCAACTTTTAGGTCCAAATTCTTTAACACTTCAATTTTTTCCTCGCCCACTTGATAATTCTTGCAAAGATCAGATGTTAAGATTATTGTTTTACCCGTTTTTATTTCTCCTAATTCTCTTTCTTTATGCTAAAGTTTCCTCTGTCTCGTTTCAAGATTCGTATTTTTTCTGGCAGCCTGTTCTTTTCCCATTCTTTCCAATCTACTTCCTTAAAGATCCATCTCTTGCCGAGATGAGCTGCAAGCATGGCATGTTTATGTGCATTCTCAACAGGGATAAACCCGTCAAGAAACCTAAAAAGCTTATCAACCTGCTGCTTTGGAAAGTAAGCATAATAACTCGCATTTTTAACCTCAAAAGCATAGATATCAGCACCTTTTCTTGCGATTATGTCAGGAAGAGGATTGAGACTAGGGTTACTGACTGGAATACGCACAGCATGAAAGCCATTCTTAGCCAACAGTTTTACAAGGACGTTCTCACTGTAGAAGCCTCTTTTACGCCATCTGCGGATCGCGTCCTTGTCTATTTCTCTAGGCATTCACGACTCATCTGCTCCAAAGGAAAATCTGAATTATTAGCGGCAGCTTTCAAAAGCTTTTTCCTTTAGAGCCAGAGGTCATCACAGTTACTTTCGCTTATAAGTGTGCAATGGAACCTTTAGGGTAGGTTTCTCAACCAAGCATTCTTTCAAGTAATCGTCTAACGTTTCCGCGGGCACAACCTCTATCTTATAATCCTTGACGTCGATAGAATGCTCGTAGTTCTTCTTTGGAATAACCACTTTTTTGAAGCCCCAAGCTTCAGCAGCCTTGATTTTCTCGTAAACTCCGCCAACAGCCGTTATTTGAACTGAATTGCCGACTCCAAGGTTTATCTCTCCAGTAACCGCCACATCCTGTCTCACGGGTTTTCCTTCAATGAGCGAACAAAGCAGTATGGTCATCGTCACCCCCGCAGACGGGCCGTCCACACCATAAGACTGCGCAAAATCAAGATGCGTCAAATAATCCTGCGCAATATCAATACCATACTTTTGCAAGATTACGCTTCTAACTTTGGCTACACTGTCTGAGATGAAACTTTGCCCCTTGGCTACGCCTGTCACCTTGTAATAACCCTTAAGTGGGTAAGGTCTCTGAAGGTCGCCCCTTTTGACCATGTTTGACTTGACGCACAAGACGTTCCCTGTCATCTCTCCGCTGTATGGGTCTCTGACGACTGCCAGACCGTATATTTGACCGAGTTTGGCGCCTTCGGGCTTTATTTCCAACAACTTGCCTCTCTCGTTCATTTCATGTTCGAGTATTTGCCTTTGAATCGTCTTGCAGTGATTTTCAATCGATTCTTTAACATGCCTTCTTTCAACAACCTTGCATCCTTCGTTCATCGCAAGGGTTGCCGCTGTCTTAATTATCGAAATCAACGGTCTGAACCTTGTTGTTAAGGCGTCTTTTTTGTTGCTCCTGCGTCTTCCTTCTTCTACAATCTCCGCGCACGCATCTCTACTGAAGGGTATGAGGTTGAAACGTTTGATTTCTTGCGCTAGAAACTGCACGTACTTGCGCCTGTTTTCAACCGTGTTAGGCATGTCATTGTTCATCCTAACAACTTTGCCATAACCGTAGATTCGATCCATTAAGGCAGGATGAATCTGACCTATGCTGTCAAAGTTTCCTGCGCCGACAAGAAAAGTTATCGCTGGCACTGGCTCGGTTGAGACTGCCATTGCCGCTGTGTCGCCGCCATGCCACTTTCCCCTCAAAGTTATCGGCAGCTGTCCATCTTCGAGCACCGTCAGCAAAGTTATTGCTTCTTCAGGGTCAAGGTTTTTTATTTCATCGATGTACAAGATGCCTAAGGATGCGCGGTGTACGTCACCTGCGCTAACTCTCTGGTGTTCTGGGGTGCCTAAGCCGCCTGTTTGGTAGGGATCCCAAGCTATTGAGCCAAAAATCTGTGCACTTCTGTGCCCCGTAGCATCCACGAACGGCGCATGCCCTGTGCTGTTATCCACAATCAGTTTGGGAACGTCACTTTGTTGAGCGCCTGAGACACCTTTCAAGTTTCCTAAACCGCCTAGCTTTGAGAACCACCACATAAAAACGCCGAAGAAAACCAGACTACCGCCTGGAATGAAAGTCAACGGCACTAGGGTCACAAACTTTCCAACGAGATAATCTAGAAAATTGCCATTATAATAATCTTGAAGAGGCTCGCCCAAGTATTGTGGGTTAGCTTGCCAAGTTTGCCAAGCACTAAAAATGAAATAGAAGCCCAGCGAAATCAGGAATAAACCCATACCGATCATCATAAACTGCAGTGCCTTAAAGCCGACTTTCGTGACGAATTTTCTCTTGAGCTCTCTAAGCTGTTCTCTTTGGAGAACTTTTTTTGCCTCGCCTGCTCTTTGAATCGAAACCTTTGGCTGACTGGGTAGCGCAGGGTTCTTCCAACATATAACATCAAAGATTTTGATACCGTTTTCCTTGTAAACTTGCGTTAACTTTTCAGCTAAAGCCCTTCCAATCAAGGATTTGCCAGTACCAGGGTCTCCCAAAAGCAGCAGGTAAGGTCCTGGGCTGATCACTGTTTTGGCTGCTGGCTTATCTTTATCTGGGTTGCTCCAGTTTTCGTACCATTTTGTTTCTTCAAGCCACTTCAGCTTGTGCACCCACTCGTCGAGGCATAGGAAGCATTCTTTTAGCGCTTGTTCTTGACCTACTGCCCAGTTTATGAGATTGTCGTCTACAGGGAAGCCTTCGGTGCTTTCAAAATTGCCCCAATCCCACTTTACTCTAATTTTTCTGCCGTTCACGTTCCTTTCCAGAATCTCTGTGTCGCTTCCAAAATGGTCAAACTGCAAACGTTCATACCTTCTCCAGTGGACTTTAGTGTTTCGTCTAACAGAACACGTTGGTGAGAATAATTAAAGCGGTTATTTCGAAATCAGCAATATGAAAGAAACCATAACACGAACTGCAAAACGTGAAAAGGCTTCGATTAAGCTGTTTTCCAAAACAACCTTATTTGCTTCACCTTTTCTCACTAATCACAGACTCTAGAGCTTGTTTTTGTTCGAAGAAAAAGACGCCCAAAAATCAGCGAGCATTATTTCTGAAACTCAAAATCAAAAGGCTCATTTTAAGCCTTAAACCGTCAAAAAACCCTGTTTCACGCTTTTCAAAGCAAGCATCCAACCTATGGTATGGACTTTACCGTGACCTCATATAAAAACCTGCGAAAATCTCCATGCGAAGCAGAGAACTAACCTCTTCGGAATTACTTCGACTGTTTATCGTGTTTTTGGCTCTTCCTGCTTTCTACAAACACGTGCTGTACGGGTCCCTTGGGAAAGAAGCTTATACCTATTTAGGCTTGTTTTTGAAAGTCTACATGCTCCGAAGAACTTTCAAATTTGTTACTCCAGTTGATGCTTTTGTACACAGCGGCCCATTTGACAAGGGTTTAGGATAGTTCACCACCCTTTTTGGGTGCGTAGACTTAAGGTTCTGGGAGGCGTTTTTATAGCTTATTTTTCCTGAGTGCGCCAACCTGTCTTGTCTACTGTAGGCTAAATGACTAATGTTTCAGTGATTTTGAGATTAATTTTTTCCTGTCTGGTGATTATGGTTGTGCTGGTATTACCTATGGATTTTATGTTTCACCAGAACACTTTCTACCATCATAGTTTCCGACGTATACAAAAGCATCAACGCAGTTCCACGTTTTGAACTTGCCCAGAATTACAGGGTTGTAAAGTTTTAAAGTGCTAGCGGTGTTAGTATGGTTTATGAAAGCTGGAAAACTCGTTAAGACGTTTACTGCTAAGGACGGACGCAAGGTGCTCTTGCGAACATTCAGGTGGGAGGACTTGGATGACTTGCAGGAGCTGATCAACTCGCTCGTGGAAGAGAGGGCAGAGATAACAAGAACTGAAAAGGCTTCGCGGGAAGAGGAGATCGACTGGCTCTCTGGTGCTCTCTGTCGCTTGGAGAAGGATCAAACCTTCTACTTGGTTGCCGAAGTTGACGGCCACGTTGTTGCTAATTCTGAGATAAACAGACGAGGTGGCTCTGAGAAGCATGTTGGAAGCATAGGCATCGCAATCAAGAATGGTTTTAGAGACAATGGAATTGGGACTGAAATGATGAATGCACTTGTTAAGCAAGCTCAAAAGATGGGTCTGAAGGTTTTAACGCTGACGTGTTTTGCCACTAACAAGCGTGCAATGCACGTGTATGAAAAGGTGGGGTTTGTGCAGACAGGTCAAATTCCGAAGAAGCATCTAAGAGAAGGCAAGTACGTAGACGAGATTATCATGACTAAACCGCTGGAATGAAAGCCTTATGTCAACCTTTAAAGTCTGGAACACAAGCCAGAGTTTCTCAACCAAGGGCGAGATAGAATTTGTCGACCTAACAGGTAAAGTTGAGGAGGCTGTTTCCAAGTCTGGAATAAGAAACGGCATAGTTCATGTGTTCGCTCCTCACGCCACTGGTGTGCTTATCTTGACAGAAAACGACTACTGCTTGTTGGAAGATGTTAAATCTTTCTTGGAGCAGTTAATTCCGCAGCAAGGAAATTATGAGCATCCGTCGAACGCGCATTCGCATTTGAGGTCGATGCTTTTGTCTCCTGATAAAACTTTGCCGGTGATTGATGGGCGCGTGGAGTTTGGGACTTGGCAGTCGCTGATGTTTGTGGAGACAGATGTTCATCCTAGGAGAAGAACGGTGATTATACAGGTCATGGGTGAATAACGAGAGTAGCGAACAGAGCGATTCTTGTGTGACATTCAGTTCCGAGTGAAAGCTGAAGGGGAAAATGCACAGAAAATTTCTTTTAAAATTTTTTTGCTGTTCGCATTTCGTTTGTGTTTTACGGTCATGAAACTGTGGTTAGATTTAGATTTTTGCTGCATTTTCTCATCAGAATATGCGATTTTTTGACATTTTATTTACAAAACTTCCATGTTCGTTAACTTTTCGCAGCATGGAATCGCAAGCGCAACAGCGGATTTGCGGAAGAACACATCTAACCATCATGAATCTGTTGAAGTTTTAGCCGACAACGCAGCGTTGCTTTTTCGTTCACGTTCTTTTGCCATGAAAGACTTGCAGATCAGCGTTATCAAAGCATTCGTGTCTTAATGTATTTATAAGGTTCGTTTCATTTCGTTTTTCTGAAAGCAATTTTTTGAATTCGGCTGTAAAAAGGCTTAGAGCTTGCGAAAAATGTGGATTTTGTTGATGCTTTTGTATACGAAAGCTCTTGCAGGTTATGTTGGTTTATCTTCTCTTTTGTCTGGCAACTTAAGCGACAAAAGAAAAGCGATTAAAGCAAAGATAGTTAGTAGATAGAACGCGACATCGAAGCTATACGTGTCAGCAATATATCCTACCATTGCTTGTGATAACGCGCCAATGCCAAAAGAAGTAAAAAAGAAGATACCGTACACCGCGCCGCGTTGATTTTGCGGAGACAGAAAACCCGTCAACGCGTTGAATGCCGGCTGGTGTGCATAAAAGGATACACCGTAAAGCAGTATGAAAGCGCCTATTCCTACGATATAAATGGGTGAAAACAGTAACAAAACAAGGCTTAGACAGACTCCTATCATTGTTGCAATCATAACTTTTTTGGAGCCTATTTTGTCTGCAGTTTTTCCTCCAAGCCATTGACCAGGTACACCAGCTGCTAAAAGCAGAGTGTAGGCAACTGCAGCCCATGCTGAGTCAACCATTTTACTCTCAACAAGATACCTAGGGAAGAAAAGTTCAACACCTTTCATAAAAAGTCCAATTGCCACGTTACAAGCTAAAAGAACCCATAACTCTCGTATCTTGAAGGCAGCAAATATCGATCCAAGAGCGCCGTTGTTGTTTGTAATCTTGCCGAATTTTTTGGCAAATAAAAAGGCAAGTAGCAGGCATAATGCGCCAAAGGTAACAAAAGCCCACGGCCAGCCGAAAGAGGCTCCTATAAAATAGGCTATCATAGGAGTCAGTACCACTCCGATAGTTCCTCCTACGCCGTGTAGTCCCATGGATTCGGCGATTTTGCCCTTGAAAGTTTTTGAGATGAGCGAGTTTGCGGTTGGGTGGTAGAAGCTTGCCCAGACAGCCATCGAAGTCAGTGCTAGTGCATAAAGGTAGATTTGTCTTGTGGCTCCTGCTACTAGCATGATGAATGTTGAGAGGCCTGAAAAAGTGAGGCTTAACGTGATTGTTTTGGTTTCTCCGATTCTGTCGCCTAGGGGTCCGCCTGCTAGAGCGCCTAAACCGTAGATGAAAGATGTAATAGTTGCTACTATGCCTATTATGAAGTCTGAAACTTTTAGGTCGCTCATTATCAAAGCTAAAAGTGGTGGTGCGATGACGAAGAGTGAGTGGTTGAGCGAGTGAGCTGCGCCTAAAAGTGGCAAGTGGCTATGTCTTTTTGGTGGGTGTTCCAACATTCCAGTCTTCTATACCAGCAGAATTGTAGTGCGATAATAAAGAGTTTGAGCATGCGGTTTTCCTTTTCCACGGATGTTTTTGGATTTTTTAGTTAGAAAGTTATTATTAAGGTAATGCGACCGTTTATCGTTATGCTTCCTGACATGTCGATTGCAGCTTTTCTTGCCTTGTGTTTGACAGTGTTTTTTGGTTTAAACTTGTATAATCTTGCGAGACATAGCCGTGCGAAAAGAAGTGTCACGTTTAAGGCAGAGGTAGAGATGCCGCGTGGACCTATTTTTGTTTTAGCGGCTTTCGGCACTCTGGTCTTCTTTGCTGAAGCGGTTCTGTACGTACCCATAGTTTTATTGGGTTTTGAGTGGATTCTGACCGATTCTCTGGTTCAGCTTCGTTTCGCTTTTGACTCTTTCGTGCAGCTCGCAGGAATGTTCATTACTGGTTTTGGGTATTCTCTTTTTGTCTGGAGTGTTCTTGCAAGAGGCAGGTACGCCACTTCTTGGGAGATGTCGGAGAACCACAAACTCGTGACTGGGGGTCCTTATCGTTATGTCCGTCACCCTTCATACCTCGCTTATTTTATCCTGTTCGCGGGGTTATTCATGATTCTTCTGAACATAGTTGCTCTGATACCTTTCATTGCGGTTCCTGGCTACGTTTGCATGACTCGAAGTGAAGAGGAGCTTTTAGCTAGAAGGTTTGGTGAAGAGTACAGGAAATATCAGCGTGTTACAGGCAGGTTTTTTCCAAAAAGAAAGCAAAAGCATAAAATGTGAATTAAAGATGTTCGAGCAACTCGCTGAATCTGTGGATCGTTTCTACGTTGCGGCTGCTAATCCTGCGTTCTCTATCTATCAACAGCGCTCTTAGTCCAGCGTTTTTGGCTCCTTCATAGTCTTTTTCCGTGGAATCGCCAACAAACAAGGCTTCGTGAGTTGGGACTTTTAATCTTTCTAAGCTGAAGAGGAAGATTTCTTTGTCTGGTTTTGCCCGCTTGAAAGTGTCGACGCCTACTTCTAGGTCGAAGAAGCCTTCTAGATGTATCTTGTCTAGCATCAGTTCTAATTCTCTTCGGAGGCAGTTTGAGATCACACCTAATTTTACGTTCTTGTCTCGCAAGGTGTGCAGAACTGGAAGTACGTCTGGATAGATTTCTATGCTAACGTAATTCCACCATTCTTTGTCGATCGCTTTGGCCAATTCCAGAGTGTTTTCATGCACCTCTAACTCTGTTAGGAGTAACAAGTCGAACTTGACCCAGTAATCGTCAAAATCCGCCATCTGGCTGATATCCATCGTTTTCTTGACTTTAGTGTCTGCGGCGATTACGCGTTTCAAGGATCGTCTGATTCCGTGAGCTTGAAGTATCTCCTTTTGAATTTTATACGATTTAGGAGGCCCACTTGTTTCAGCAATGGTGCCGCCCATGTCAAACAACACTGCTCTAATCATTCAATAGAAACCTCTGTGAGTTTGCAGTGTAAAGGAGAAGGTTTTCGTGCTTATAATTAATGCGTCTTCTTAGACAGCTATTTTGGTGGTATCTACAGTTCAGACCTACGTCTCTCAGGATGGTTTTCTTAGCGCTTGAAGTCTTGTTCTTCCATATTTTCGAGGTTTCATTTTTATGATTCAGCTGCAACTTTACTTGCCTCGATGTACAGGTTTGCGAAATTCTTTGTCATATCTCGCAAAGTGTACACTGAACAATTTGATTTGAAGAGAAAATCCATGCGACGGCTCTTGGCTCCGATTCCAATGACTGAGACGTTTCCGCCTTGAAGGGTGTTCAAAGTCTCTGAAAGAGCTGTATTAATGTTTGGATATCCATATGGCCACCCGTCAGAAATTATTGTGATCAATCTTAGATTTGCGCCTTTTGACCTGATAATTTCACCAGCCATCGACAACGCATCAGGCATGTAGGTGAAGCCCTCGAAGTTTATTCCGCCGATGCGTGATCTGATTCTGGTGTTGTACCGCTCTTTTGGATCTTTTATCACCCAGAAGTGGTCGTTGAAAGCGTATAACGCCCAAGACTCTGAATCCATTATCAACTCGTTTGCAGCGTCCGCCAGAATCTGGAAGAGTTCAACAGCAAAATCTTTGACGCCCCTCATGCTTCTGCTAGCGTCCAGCAAGATCACCCATGAATAGCTCTTGCTAAGGTTCTCATCAAGCATAAAAACATCCATTCTCGGGCTCTTGCTTGCAACAACTTGAATAATCTCTTGCAGGTCCAACACGCCGTAGAGTTTTCTTGGGTCCTCATCTATTGCATCTCTTGCTACGAGAAGACTCTCTATAAGCCTGCGTGCTTCACTTTTGCATCTGGACTTGATCCGCAAATACTCAGAGTAGTCTTGATCGGGGAACTCTACAGATTTGAACCTTGTGAGACCCAAGAAATTCTGGTATTTGCTCAAGACTTTAGCTTCCTTTTCTTTCTGACGTTGCCATGCCTCATGAACCTGAACTGCCTCAATTTCAGCAGTTTTTTTCCAAGTTTGCTCTGTCCCGTCGGATAAAGGCAAATTCCCACCAAGAAAGCTCAAGCATTTCTTGAAATCATCCTCCAGTGTTATGTCGAAGTCAACGTTGTATGACGAAGAGAAAATGGATGAGGATCCTATATCTTCAGTATATGGAAGGGCAGGCGCTTCAGTTATGGGACCACAGTTTTCAATCGTGCTGTAGATCTCGTCAGCAATTCTTACCTTCTCATCTTTCAGTTTGACGTTTTTGTCCGTTAGCGAGAGAACAGCTCTTTCCTTAAAACCATCAAGAAGTTCAGATAGACGACTGATTAGGATGTATTCATCTTGTGATTTGACTTCCATCAACCCTGTATAAGTTTTAATTAGGAGACCTGCCATGCATTTAGTTGCAGGATTTACTAACTTGTCTATCTTGCGTAGCCTTTTCAGTGCTAAGACGTTGGCAGATGCAATATCAACCAGCTTATCAGGGTACCGCGAGGTGATAGCGGCATTTACCTTTACATCTTCTACAAGATGTGCTGCAAAATCAGCGAGGCGTGGATCTTTTCCTACTCTCCAATGTTCGAAGTCTTCAAAATTCGACGACAAAACGTGGGTGCCCAGATGAACGACAGAAGCACGGAACAGACTTATAAGATTTCTTTTGCCTTCTCTATCAGTTGGAAAATTATAACCTAGGAAGGATACTATTTCTTTGTCTTCACTTACTTTTCTGATTTCTGGCTCTGGAAAAGCCGTTACAACACCGACGCCATCGTGGTACATTCTGGGAGACTTGAATCTTGGTGAGACTAGAAGCTTGGTTTTCATCCTATCTTTTTCGAAGAATATTGACCAAGCATACTCTAATAATTCCATGTTATCTCACCATTTATAACGACGGGATTAGGTTACGAGAATCGGCTCAATCAGTCTACGCACGTTCCCTTGCGCTGTCGCTCGTTAAGGCTATGATGGTCTCCTCCTGACATATTGATGGTCTTGCGAATCATAAAAATATTGTGTCTTACGACATCATATTAGCTCAACATGTCATAAGCTGTATGTAGACTCTGTACACAGACTAACACTTAATACCATTCCAAACACGATACAAATGTCACCTTAGATTATATGAGTGATTTTAATGTCCACACAACAAACGTCCCCACCCACACCAGTTATCAACGCAATCCCAGAACCAGCACCACCACCTACAACACCAACCGCACAACCAGCACCACAGCCTCCGAAAAGTGGCGAAGACGGGACAACTGAATCGTTGAAAGATATGCAGGAAAACGCTGGACAGATTTCTGAGCTTGCAAAAGAAGAAGAAAATCTTGTCACAGAGTTCTTCAGCTTTTTGTTCAAGATTCTGAAGCCTTTCGGCAAGACTGTCGAGATTTCTCCTTCTTCGCTTCCTGAAAGCTACAAGGGACGAGTGAACAAGTCGTATTTGTATCTCACTGGTCAACTGGTGTTGGTCTACACGAACGGCGATGTTGAGATACTCAACCTTGGAGATCAAGAGAACCACGATTTACTAGTGGAAATCACGAGCGAAATCATGACGAAGTTGAAGACGGTAATCAACCTGTCCAAGTCAAAGACAGAGAAGCGAGTAAGGTTCCTAGTGTCGATAACGAAGGAACTCCAAAAAGTAGCCAAAGTATTCTCTGAGGAATAGAAAAACCTTCACCTTTAGAGTTCTGCAAGACAGTGAAGAGAACTAGAAATTTGTAGAAGTGAGCCTCAGCTTTTTTTGGACTAGTCAATCAATGTAAATAGCCTAGTTCCATACAAGTATGGTTCAATGCATCGGTTGTATAATTCGGTCGCACAACACTAACCTAACGACATCTACACAATCTCCGCAAAGGATATTGTTTGGGTCAATGGACGACGAATTCACTATTATAGTGGCCAGCACGCCTTGAGAGATCAAAGCTTTGCTTATGTCAGGCTTCAACTATGTTTGCCGGAAAGGCAACTTAATATTCATGAGAATAAAGAAAATGAGTGGCGCAGACTTTAAGAGTGGTCGAGCCATCAAAAAGTAGTCGAGGCCTGCAAAATAGTGGCCGGGGTGAGGTAGCTTGGTAGCCTATAGGCCTGTGGAGCCTAGCGCCCGGGTTCAAATCCCGGCCCCGGCCCCACAAACAAAGTCACTTTTGTTTCATACTTATCTAAGCAGTCGCCAAACTAGTGCAGCCAGAAGTCCACCAATAATGGGCGCTACCCAAAACAGCCAAAGCTGACTCAAAGCAGTGCCGCCGACTACAACGGCTGGACCAAGACTTCTTGCAGGGTTCACAGACGTGCCCGTTATCGGTATTCCCACAAGATGAATAAGGACTAGGCTTAAGCCGATGGGTATTCCTGCAAAACCTTTCGGAACTCTTTCGCTTGTTGAGCCGAAAATCACGAGCAAAAAGATGAAAGTGAGAACTACTTCAGCAACGAACCCAGAAACCATAGAGAAACCGCCCGGAGAAGCCGTGTCATAACCGTTCTGTCCTAAACCGTTAGCAAGAGTGTACCCAGGTTTTCCAAGCGCTACAGCATATAGCAGCAAAGCTGCGATTACGGCACCTAGACATTGCATTACAATGTATACTGCTGCATCTTTAAGTTTCATCTTGCCCGCTGCGAGCATAGATATGGAAACTGCGGGGTTTATGTGACAACCAGAAATGCCTCCAATAGCGTATACCATTGCAAGCACCGAGAAGCCAAAAGCCAAAGCGATCCCCACATAACTAATGGCGTCTTTGCCTGCAAGAACGGCGCTTCCGCAACCCATAAAAACCAGCACAAAAGTGCCTATTAGCTCTGCAACATACTTCTTAACATCACTTACGTCGCTCATACCAATAACTCCCAAGGCTTTAATCAAACAACATCTTTTCCTTTTTGATGCTTAACGCTTATATGAATTTCGTTGCTCCATAATCATACGTATGTGTACTAATCTTCTAGCCTGCTCTTTTCCGATATCCCTGACTTGTGCGCTCAACCAAGGATGGATACCTGTCTAGTTCTGCCAGAATAGCAGCAAACTGCTCAGAACTGCGATCCATGTGAAGTAAAAGCGCAAGTTCATCTTCACTGAAGAAGCTGTGCAAAGTGGGGTCTTCTGCATCTTTTTCTAGGATTCTGTACAGTTGGTAGACATAAGGGTTCTTGTTAGCCATCAAACTTTGCAGTTCCATCTCTTCCTTTTTTCGCGTGAAAACTCCTCCCGTTTGCAAATTATCCCTCTCTGCTGAGACTCTTTCTTGTGTCACAAGTTGCTCTTTGACAGTTAGGCGCTTGATGTCATTGACGACGTTTTTTATATCTTCATCGAGTGCTGGTGGTAACACATCGAGTCTTGGAGTAGCACCCAAGTGCGTCGTTTGCACGTCGCCCACTCTTATGAAAGCGTCGTTCTCAACCGCAGAACCAGAGGCATAAAATTCCCCTGGGTTCAAACGGTCAATGTGAGGCTTACGAGCGTCTTCGCTTTCTCTGAGAACTCCAATTTCTATTTGGAGGAAGTCTTTGATGGCTTCCAGATCGCTGGGCCATTCAATCCTGCCGATAAGCTTGAGCGTGGTGCATTGAGAAAGAACCATCTTCGAAACAAACGCGGGTCGCTGCGTAGCAAATATGGCGCCTACTCCTCTCTTGCCGCCTTTCTTTGCCAGATTTTTCATGGCTTCAAGACATGTTGAAGTGGCAACACCCTTTTCAGGAGCAAACTGATCAGCTTCCTCAACGACAACCAAGTAGGGTCTTCTAAGCTTCGTCTCCCTAAACATCAGGTGTTTGATGAACTCGGAAACATATTTTTTACCGTACTCCTCATCGACAAGAGACAAATCAACAATCGTGGACAGGTTTTTCTCTAGAATTTTGTCAACCGTGTATCTGACGTTCTCGATTTGCAGCGATACGTCCTGCCCCAGAATGAGGAACAGAAATTTTTCACGTAAGCTGGCATATTCTCCTTCTGGGTCGATTATGATAATGCCAGCTTCACCATAAAGCTGCTCCACGAGTCTTCTGACGCACCAGCTTTTGCCGTAACGAGTTATGGCGGTTAAGAACGTGCGACCCATGACTATTTTGTCAGCATCAACAAGAAAAGGCGTACTTGCGTTTATTGCCGTTCCAATCTGAATCTTATCTGTCATTATTGCACACCTTGGTACAGATCGCTTCGATCTCGAGCTCCCTGCAAAAACCTTCGTCTAAGAACTTGATAAACTCTTCGCGTTGCTTAAACATGAAAAACTATCGACTAAAAACTAATAGGTTAAGACTCGCTTTAATATCAATCATATAGGATCGTTGAATCAATGCAAAGAAAACGACTAGTTTTCCCGTTCTCAGCCATCGTTGGATTAGACAAGCTTAAACTTGCTATCTTGATCAATGCGATTAACCCGAAAATCGGCGGCTTACTAATAAGAGGACCAAAAGGCTCGGGAAAAAGCACCATAGTCCGGTCTTTAACTGACATTTTGCCAGAAATAGAAGTGGTCAAAGATTGCCCATTCAATTGCAGCCCAGATGACCCATCTAACATGTGTCCAAAATGCAGTGAAAGATACATGAAGGGCGAAAAACTGCCTGTTGAAAGGAGAGCGATGGTCGTTGTTGACCTTCCTTTGGGAGCGACAGAGGACAGGGTCGTTGGAAGCTTGGACGTTGAGAAGGCGATAAAGTTTGGAATAGAAGCTCTGGAATCCGGCATTCTTGCAGAGGCGAACCAGAACGTACTGTACGTTGACGAGGTTAACCTGCTTCCAGACCACATCGCAGACGATTTGCTTGATGCCGCAGCAACTGGGTGGAACATCGTTGAGAGAGAAGGAATATCCGTGAGCCATCCGTCAAAGTTCATATTTGTTGGAACGATGAATCCAGAAGAAGGCGAATTGAGACCACAGCTTCTTGACCGTTTTGCGTTATCAGTCAACGTTGGAACTATCGCATCAGTGGAAGACAGAGTTGAGATAGTCAAACGCAACATGGAGTTTGAAGCCGACCTAGAGAAATTCCATGAAAAATGGAAACCGATGCAAGAAGAACTGCGAAACAGAATAGTCCAAGCACGAACAACACTAAAAGATGTGGTAATGCCCGCCAATGTTCTGGAAGGCATCTGCAAAGCATGCGTAGACCTAAAAGTTGACGGCTTACGTCCTGACATAGTAATATCTAAAGCAGCTTCAACCCTAGCCGCGTTCGAAAACAGAACCGAAGTTGCATTAAACGACGTTCTAGTGGCTGCTGAACTAGCACTAGGACATAGAACAAGAGAAGGAGGCTTCATAGAACCAGCCACAGAAACAGAAATAGCCGAAATCTTCACCGCAAACGTCAAGAAAGTCTTCCAATTCGAAAAAACAGGCGAAACAACTAAAAAACAAGAAAAGAAACGAAGCTTCTGGAAAGGAAAAGCCATCTACTTCGTCAAAAAAGACGCCACAGAGAAGGAAGAGGAAAAAGCTAAAAAAGAAACAACCACAAAAAAACTGATAAGAAAGCGGGATCATCTACATTTTCTCCTCAACAGAGCGCTCCACGGAGTTATCTTCGCCTTCGGTAAGAGACTAAAGCATAGCCCAAAAAATGCACCTGCCACAGAAGGCTTTCAAGCAGGATCGAATAAGCTTCGTGGAGAAACTTGGAAGGAAAAAACCAAGACCATGAAGGGTAAAGGAATTCCAACGGTCAGCGACGCTGTCAAGTCGTCTGAAGTTTCTAAAGGCGTTCCCATGATGCAAAGCTTCGAAAAAAGGGTAGTTTCGCCCTCAAAATATTTTCTTAAAATAGGAAGAATTACCACGCGGAGACAGTCAGTCTATGCTGGAAAACACGCGCAAACAATAACCGCGCTTCACCGAGGCAGACCCTACGGTTGGAAGGTTCCGCATGGAAAACCTGAGGACATTCACATTCCAGCAACCATACGTGAAGCCGCCAGATGGCAAGCTTACCGTGAAAAATCCATGGAAACCACGCTGAACATTCGTCTCACTGACGTGCGTGAAAAGTTGAGAACTTATAAAGCTCCTTTGACCATGATTTTTGTCATCGACTTAAGCGGTTCAATGCTCCTGAACCTTAAGTCAGTGAAAGAGGCGTTGCTCAAGCTCCACGGAGACGCATATAGGTGCAGAGACCGCGTTGGAATAGTGGCTCTCAAGGGCTTAAGCGCTGTCGTTGTTCAACATCCCATCACTAACCTGCGAGTGGTAGCTAACAAACTCGCAAACTTGCGCATCAGCGGCTATACACCGTTAGCAACAGGCATGTACAAAGCATGGGAAGTACTGAAAGAAGTAAAACGCCGAGACAACTCAACAATACCAGTAATGGTTATCGTCACCGACGGAAACGCAAATGTTCCACTCGGAAAAAGCTTGGAAACTGGTGAAGCTCGACAGATAGAGGAGATCCGTGCCATCGGCAGAGAATATGAAGAGATGGCTGAAAGCGACGTGATTTCTGTTTCAAAATTGGTAAAACGCGAAAGAATCCACACCATAGTCATAAACATAAATGCACACATGTATGGACGCGAAACCTACGGCTTCTGGATAACCGAGCGCATCGCTTATCTTACTGGCGGAACCCATCACGCCATCGGCAAGCTAACCACAGACGAGGAACTTGTTGAAAACATGATTGGACGAATCAAGGAAGACGAGAGAACCATCACTTCAGAAAAGATGCGAGATTAGCTATTTCTGAAGTAGGTTATCAGCTTTCAAATAAGGAATGGAACAGCCTTGAAAGACTGGTTAAAAGACTAAAATGGCGGTTTAACCCGCCGTTTCGCCTCGTAGTCTCTGCGCATCCATTTCTCAAACTCACGGGAAGGTGGGTTCTCGATGAAAAGTCGTCTTCTAACCGCTTCCAAGCATTCATTATTCTTTCCTAAAAATTCACTAGCCGTAAAAACCTTATGCCCCACATCGTTTGCTCTTCTAAACAGGTTCTCAGTCTTGTCTCGCCATTTTTCATCTCTTAAAACATGATGCTCCATTATGGTTAAAGGAACATTCTCCACGATTTTTCCTAAATGCTCCAGTCCAAGCTGAATCTGTTTTTCGTCAACCTTAAATCCCGTCAAGTACAGAGGCGGTCCACCTATAATTAGCAGCTGAGGCTTCTCGTTTTGGATAAACGCGAACGTGTGTTTGGACATCGGACCTTGCACGTCGGGTGCAAACATAAACTTCTCGTCTTGACATTCGATTATTGACATCAAAACCCATCCGAGAAAAGAATCTTCTGACCCGTGAAAAACCGGCTCTGAAAACGTGATCCGTGTTTCTCCGAAAATGAAAGACTTTCCGTCAGCAACTTCGAGTTTTGCGGCGTGTTTTCCAGCGGTTCTTTGAAACATCCATCCTCTCTGTCTCTGGCTGGCGTTTATTTTCTCTCTCGGGTTTTTTATCAGAACAGTTTTTCCTACATAGATTTGTTTTGCAGTTTCATCTTCTTCTGTCCAATTGACTAACCAATCTTTGTATGACGGCGTATGATGGTCAAAATGGTAGTGACTTAACGTTACTACATCGGCTTTTTCAGCGGCTTCAACAATCTTTTCCTGACACTTGATTATAGCCTCAAACTCTTTTGGATGAGGCGGCAAACCAAAACGGTACGGACAGAGCGAAACACCAGCGTCTAAAAGAATCTTAACATCATTGGTCTCAACGTAAGTGCACATTGATCTCACGCCTAGGCTTTCAGCAGCCAACGGCGTCACGCGAATATGTTTCAGCATGGTTGCTCGCTACAGGGTATGTGCGATTCCTATAAATTCTTATTTAGCGGCAAGGACTATTTTTCCTTGGTGGGCGATGACGACTCTGGCCCCGCTGAATCTTGATAATGATTTGGATCTTGAGTGCGAGAGCCCGCCTATATCCTGTGTTTTTCTCAATTATAAAAAAGTGGTATCTCACTGGTTGCTATTTTTTTTCGTAGTTCGCTGTTATTTTGACAAGATCAAAGTTGACACGTGCTATGGATTGCGGCCTGACGGTGATGTAGGCATTTGGGCGTTGTATCCTACAGGATATCCCCCTGACGTGTGGTGAGAATGATAATATCGTGTGAACACATCGCTGCTGGTTCCTGGTATTTTTGAGTTGGAATCAACGTTACTCGCATAAATGCCTTCATTTGCGAACAACCTTGGGGCAATGACTATGAATAATATGCCTAGAACAAGAAATATCGCTAGTAATGGCAACAAGGGAATCTTACTCGCTAATCCCATTTGCATGCCCTCATGTAACAAAGTGTTAAATGAAATACTTAACTCTAACGCAAGTGTGCACTACATGCGAGTCTTCCTATTCATAATGTTAGAAGTTAGAATGTTTTCTCTTCTGGTTTTTCCCAAAGCTCCAGTTTTTTCTTTTTCAAGTCTCGACGTTTTCTATGTAAGAACCTGTAGACCGTGCTGTGCATGCTTCCTCTGACCAGCATTTGTATGGCTTCTCTTGCCACTTGAGATTGCTCGATTTCGCCGATTATGCAGACGGTGTGTCCATAGACTGCCACGTTGGTGTCTGTCAGCTCCTCGATTATTCGGCGGGTTTTGCCGTTCATGCCGATTATGCGTCCTTTCACGCGTTTGATGTCTGACTCCGACTTTCCGAAAGTTGTTCTCAAGTCTATAACGTCCAAGAGGGCATCCTCGTTTCGAATCAAGCGAAACGCATGCTCGGGAGAGAAGCCTCTTCCAATTGCGTTAATGACGTCTTTTGCTCTAAAAAGCACAGAAGGGTCTTCGGCGCTCTTAGCCAGCACTATTGTTATGTCGCCTGATTTGCTGTCGATTTGAAGCTCAATTGAAAATGTTTTTTCAACGTACTTTTTGGTTTCGCCTTCTGGTCCGATAAGTGCGCCCACGCGTTCTTTCGGGATTTTCAGAAAAGTATTAGTTCCCGCCATGACTTGTGACCTGCCTGTAAGAGTCTTCGGTTGAAAGCACTTTAACGCCTAGCCTCTTAAAAAACTTATTCAAGTTAGTCAAATCTCTGTGCAGGAGAGAATCTGCCATAGGATGCGAAAGGAGAACGGACTGCGACATGTCAAAAAGCACTGGGTGGTCATTCCATATCATTATGTTGTATTCGCTCAAGTCGCCATGAACCAGTTCAGCCTTACCGTAAAGTTTCTTCAAATAAGTCAGAAGTGCCTTGTAGGTTTTTTCAGGATTTTTTGGTGGAAGTTCTTTCATTGAAGGAGCATTCACGCCGTCTTTTCCAATAAATTCCATTACAAGCACGTTGTTTCTGACAAATATGGGTTTGGGCACTCGAACTCCGGCTTCTGCGGCTTGCTGTAAGTTTCGGTATTCTTTTTGCGTCCACGCAAAAACCAGCGAACGAGTGTCATGTCTGATTCCTTTAAACCTTGGGTCAGCTTCTATGTACATGAGCATGCCTTTGCGAAATTCCGCTGACCCAGTCAAGTAAATCTTGATTGCTAACTCGTTTCCTTGTCTGTCCTTACCCCAATATACACGCGATTCCTTTCCAGCACTAACTACTCCGTGGATTTCATCTATCGTGCCTTTGTTCATCAAATCGTAGATTATCATGAGTGTCGAACGGTCAAAGACTTCCTCTAAAGCCTCGTATTCTTCGCTTCGCTTGTGCCTCATTAACCGTTCAGTTTCGTAAGCTTTTTCTCTTTTGTCAAGCCTTTTGTCAACGCGTTTTCTAAAAGACACTTGATACTCTCCAGTCAAAACCAAAAAATCACTGCGTGATGTAGCCTTTTCGACGCAATGTCTCCGCCTGCCCTCTTGTGTAACGTACAAAGACATCACCACGCGTGTCGGTTTGAAAATCCCATGGAGAAATTAGAACAACGTCGCCGACTCTTATCCAAACTTTCCTTTTCATTCTGCCACGTATTCGGCATAATCTTTCGTGTCCGTCTTGGCATTTGACGAGGATTCGGTCAAACCCAAGCAGTTTAGTGCATATGCCTAAGACATCGTTTTTTGAAGGGAGCACTAGTTCGCTTAGTTCTCCTTCGCTTAGGACTTTTTTCTTGCCCAATGAAGCACCTCAATGTATCACATTCATAGACAACGGTGTATCTTGCTTAAAATGGTTATCCATTAAAAAACGGGTTCTCATGTTAAATGCTCGTTTGATTTGCTTTTAACGTACGTTTCGAGTATTTATTGCTGGATAACTCGTTAAGATGGTTTATGAATAAAGTGAAAGAGTCAACTATTTGTTCTAAAGTTTCACGATTTGTGCGTGTGGTACACCATCTATCTTCAGTACCGCTTCAGGATGCACGTATCCTTTTTCTATGGCTTTTCCAACCACGTTCTTGCCCACCATGTTTACAATCGTCGAGTTTTCAATCATCATGATAGCTTCGTCAACGTGCACTTTTCTGCCCTTGTAGAAGTCTTCTTTCACATGAAAAATGATCTTTCCTTCGCACAACGTTCTTCCAATTATTTCAGCGTCGCACATGGCCAGAAGCACGTTTTTGCCAACTTTCTTCAGGTTCATGTAAACTTGCAAGAGTCAACCCTTTCACAGATTTTTAATTGACGATCTTGCTCCACATGCATCGCACATGAGAAACGAAAGGCGCCTTTCTCTTACGATTTTTGTGTCGGGTCTTTTACACACAGGACACACTATGAAGTTCTCCACGTAGCGCTGTAAGAGCGTGTTCAACGTATCTACGTTGAACTTTCCTTGAAAAATGACCCGTCCTTCCTGAGAAGTTGCAGCCGTCGCCATCTCGCCTGTCAAGAATTTCATGATGTGCTGCGGATCACGGTTCAATGCATCAGCAATTTCCTTGAAATTGTAGATTATCGTACGCATGCCTATAATGGACATGCGTAACCTAGACAGTTCGAGGCGTTCCTGCTTGATAGCAACTTCTGGAATCTGAGAACGCGCTTTCTTGAGTAATTCATCGTAGTCGTATGCCATGCGATCTTTTCCTCAACAGAAACATGGCGCACCATAGTATTTAAGACTTATAAGCAGTTTTTCTAGGATAGGATATAGAGGAAAAGGAGGAAGACGAAGGATGGGTTTTGTTTATCTTTACACTGGAACTGGAGCGGGGAAGACTGCAAACGCCCTTGGCTTAGCACTACGCTCGGTCGGACATAAACGAAAGGTCATTATTATTCAGTTTTTGAAATGGTGGAAGAACACGGGAGAATACCAGATTAGAGATTTGCTTGCGCCTTATTACGAGATTTACCAGTTTGGACGCAAAGGCTGGGTGGGATTAGCTAATTTGGATGAAGAAGACAAAAAACTAGCGCACAAAGCCTTGGATTTTGCTGAGAAAATCGCCTTAGAAAAGAAACCTCATTTGCTTGTTTTGGACGAGGTTAATCTAGTTTTGTACTGTCAGCTTCTAGAGATCAACGAAGTTCTGGAGCTTCTTAACAAACTTCCAAAGGAGATGGATGTGATTTTAACCGGAAGATACGCACCGAAAGGACTCATCGACAGGGCAGACTTCGTAAACGAAATTAAAGAAATCAAATCGCCAAAAGAAATGGTTACCACAAAAGGAATCCAATACTAACAATAGGCATTATTCTGAAAAAGCTTAAAGTCAACGAGGGTTTAGTGTTAATTCCAAACGGTGAACAAATTGGCTAGACATAATCTCCCTTACATCCCAAATTCCCTGCAAAAAACCAAACAGGAAATGATGCGGGAAATAGGCATAAAAAACATCGACGAACTGTTCGCAGACATACCTAAACAATTCCTCTTAAAAGAACCTTTAAACTTGCCTGCAGACGCTTTATCCGAGTTTGAAGTAAGGAAAAACGTTGAAAACCTTCTTTCAAAGAATAAAACCTGCAACGATATGCCCGTGTTCTTGGGCGCAGGCTGCTGGTCGCACTACGTGCCTGCCGTTGTTAGGGAAATCGTTCAACGCAGCGAATTACTCACTTCATACACGCCTTACCAGCCAGAGATTGCACAAGGCATGCTTCAAGCATTGTTTGAGTATCAAAGCATGATCTGTGAACTGACAAACATGGAAGTTTCAAACTGCTCCATGTACGACTGGGCTTCCGCATTAGGCGAAGCTGCACGCATGGCGACCAGGATTAAGGGAAGGAATGAAATTCTTATTCCAAAAATCATTCATCCAGAACGAAAGGAAACTTTGCAAGCTTACACGGAACCCGCTGGAATAAAGATAAGACCTGTTGATTACGACTCTAAGACTGGACAGATAAGCTTTCAAGATTTAAAGAGCAAGATTTCTGACAAGACCGCAGCGGTTTACGTTGAAAACCCCTCGTATCTAGGCACTATTGAAACGCAGGTCGACGACATCGGCAAAGAAGCTCATGCGCATAATGCCCTATTTGTGGTTGGCATTGACCCTACCTCTCTTGGGATTTTGAAGCCGCCTGGAGATTATGATGCGGACATCATGGTTGGTGAGGCGCAACCGTTGGGGAACGCGATGAATTTTGGCGGTCCGCTTTTGGGAATCATGGCTTGCCGCGATGATATGACTTTGATTAGGCAGATGCCTGGCAAAGTGATCGGAATAACCTCTACGATTGACGGAGCTAAGAATGGTTTTTGCATGACGTTGCAAACTCGTGAGCAACATATTAGGCGTGAAAAGGCGACGTCAAACATCTGTTCTAATGAGGCTCTTTGCGCCGTGGCCTCAGCGGTTTACATGGCTTTGCTTGGACCCGAAGGCATGCGAGAGCTAGGCGAGACCATAATGTATAAGGCGAATTACGTGTTACAGCTGATTTCAAAAGTGCATCGTGTTAAGGCTCCAGTTTTCAGCTCAGCTCACTTTAAAGAATTCACAGTGAATTTTGACGAGTCAGACTTAACCGCTAGAGAGATAAACGCAAAGCTTCTGCAACGTAACGTTCATGGAGGCAAAGACGTTTCAAAAGAGTTTCCAGAGCTCGGCGAAACTGCACTCTACTGCGTGACTGAAATTCATTCAAAAGAAGAAATTGAACGTCTCGCTGAGGCTTTGGATGAGATCTTAGGATGGTAGGTGGAAAAGGCATGTTTAAACAAGCAAGTTGGAATGAGCAGGTAATTTTTAACCTTGGAAAAGATGGAAGAATTGGGCACGTTCTGCCGCAAGTAGAAGCTGAAATCAAGAAAAATGTAGGCGAATTAGAAAAGCTTGTTCCGGAGAACATGAAACGCAAGAACCCCCCTCGGTTGCCAGAGCTTTCAGAAGTTGAAGTGATGCGGCACTTTCTGCGCCTGTCAGAGATGAATTATGGCGTAGATTCTGGTTTGTATCCTCTTGGAAGCTGTACCATGAAGTATAACCCGAAAATAAACGAACAACTAGCCAGTTTGCCAAGCTTCAGCATGCTGCATCCTTACCAAGACGAAAGCACGGTGCAAGGAATTCTTGAAATTCTCTACAGATTGGAACGCTGGCTTGCCGAGATCACTGGTACGTTTGAAGTTTGTCTGCTTCCATCAGCTGGCGCACACGGCGAACTATTAGGCACTTTGATAATGCGTGCCTACCACAAACGGAACGGAGAAGGAGAAAAAAGAAACGAGGTAATTGTCCCTGATTCCGCACATGGAACGAACCCCGCCAGCGCCGCCATGGCTGGCTTCAACGTTGTGGTTGTTCCCTCTGATGATGACGGCTGCTTAAGCTTAGGAGCTCTAAAGGCTGCCGTTTCTGAACACACCGCAGGGTTAATGTTAACAAACCCCAACACTCTAGGCATCTTCGAGAAAAACATCGACGAGATTGCACGAATCATCCACGAGGCAGGCGGGTTGCTCTACTATGATGGAGCCAACCTAAACCCGCTACTGTGCAAAGTCAGACCTGGCGACATGGGCTTTGACATAGTCCACATAAACATTCACAAAACTTTCAGTACTCCGCATGGCGGTGGAGGGCCTGGAGCGGGACCGGTGGGGGTTTGCGAGAGACTAGCAGAGTTTTTGCCTGTTCCTTGGATAGTTTACAAGAATCACCGCTACCAGTTTGATTATGATAAGTCGCATAGCGTCAGTAGAATCAGGAGCTTTTATGGAAATGTCGGGGTCTTGCTGCGAGCTTACGCTTACATCTTGAGCTTAGGACGCGAAGGCTTAAAGGAAGTTGCAGAAGTTTCAGTCTTGAACGCTAACTATTTGCTAAAGAAGCTAAAAGAGGTTAAAGGATTGTCGCTTCCCTACGACAGCGAAAAGCCAAGAAAACATGAGTGTGTGTTTAGCGCCAAACCCCTAAAGAATGAGACTGGTGTAACGGCATTGAATGTTGCAAAACGCCTTCTAGACTACGGGCTGCATTCGCCCACCATCTATTTTCCGCTTATCGTAGAAGAAGCGTTAATGATTGAACCTACAGAAACTTTTGAGAAGGAGGAACTTGACCGTTTTGTTAGCGCTGTAGGCATGATCTGCGAAGAAGCGTATTTGAACCCTAAAATAGTTTTAGATGCTCCGCATAACACGGCTATTTCACGGTTGGATGAAGTCAAAGCATCGCATCCTAAAACCATGGCTTTGAGCTGGCGTATGTATCAAAAAAAGAGCAAGAATGAAGACTGAGATAACATTGCACTCTCGCTTCCCTTTTGCATTAGTCATCCTTTCTGCTTAGAGAACCTCAGACCAAAAAATAAAACAAATTTTTTCCTGCAACAGTTTATATTGCGCATTGTTCTATTCATAGCAAAAATGAACGTGAGAACATGACGGAATTAGAAGACAAGGTGCGCGAAGCGGTCGGTCAAATTGTTGATCCTGAAACAGGAATGACTTTTGGCGAGATGCAAATGATCACCAACGTTAAAGAAGAAGAAAAAAAAGGCGTTGTCAGAGTGGAGTTCGTTCCCTCCAGTCCTTTCTGTCCGATAGCCTTCAAGCTTTCTATGGACATCAAAAATGCAGCTTTAAAGGTTGCTGGCGTTAAGAAAGCCGTGATTTACTGTCGAGGTCACATGATGGAACAGCAGATCAACGAGATGACAAACAAAGAGCAACAGAAATAGAATCATTGTGCTTTTTCGTTTCTTTTCAAAAACATGGATAACAATAGATTATGTTTATTGAACCTCTCCTTTTTCTTCAATAGTGTATGTCTTACTTTCAAAAGCAAAACCCGCAGCAAGGCCTAGAAATACCCACCAAGGAAAACTGAAGAACGCATGGAATATGACATAATACTGTCGCACAAATGGTTTATGTTGCCTGTTTCCAAGCCAAAGCTACAAGTAAAATAAGACAGTTTGAAGCAGATTCATATGCAGATGTTTTGATTTCAATCTGCAACACTCGTGTGCGTTACGAGGATTTGCTACACATTGCCAAGGCAGATATTGCTTGTGCAAGCGCTTCGAAACTACTTCGAAACTAAGTAGCCTGCAAGGCTCTTCTGCAACTAGGCGTGACAATTCCAGTTTATGCATTAACTGAAAAAGGAAAGAAGTACGTTTTAGAATATCTGCTGCAGCTCAAAAACAAACTTGTAGCTTTTTAGAACAAACAATCTTCCATATGAACCAGAAACAAAAGGATCCAAACTCAAGGATACGCCTCATCACCTAAATCCTTAAGTATTGAGATTAGCTTAACTAATATAAGGAGAGGAGCAGGTTGAAACTTCACCGTGCGCTCCCTATTCTGATACTTTGTCTGGCTACTTTCTTAGTGTTCATAAAAGGAGTAATGGCTGAGGGCAGTGGACCATGGGAAGGCTCTGGAACATGGGAAACAGAAGCACGTACAAACGCACAGAAGCGCTATGATGATCCTAGGATTCTCTACACTGCTAGCGAATCTTCAGGTCCAACATTACCTAATGAGATCGTGATTGCAGTAATTGTTCTTTCCGTTGCGTTTTTTGCTGCATACGCGGTCTGGAGCGAGAAGAGCCCAGAACGAGCTTTGAAGGAACTGTCAACACCGTCAGAGTCACTGGAAAAAACCAAAGTGTAAGGTCGGAAAACAGAGAAAAGACTACGTCGTTTCGGAAGAATAATTCTATTTAGGATGCTGAAGAGATTACAATTATCGAAAAGCGTCATTACCAAAAACCTTAAGTGCTATAGTTTTGTAGTTTGAACTGTAAAATACATAAAGGTGTTGAAAAAGATTGGCAGTAGAAGGTTTCTCAGGAAACAGACAACCTGTAGACGTTAAAGTAGGCGAACTAACGCCAGAATCCAGAGCCGTAAACGTACTAGCAAAAGTAGTCTCAAAAAGCGAGATCCGAGACATAGCCGCGGGCAGAGACGGCGCAGCACACCGCGTTTCCGACGCTCTAGTCGGCGACGAGACAGGATGCGTCTATCTGACATTGTGGGACGATAACATCACAAAAGTGAACGAAGGAGACACTGTAAGCGTGAAGAATGGCTACGTAAACCTATTCCGAGGCAACATGCGCTTGAACATCGGCAGATATGGCACGTTGGAAATTTCAGACCAAGCAATCGCAGGTGAAGTTAACACTACAAACAACATTTCAAACCAAGTTTATGATCAACCTAGACGACCATTCAGAGGACGCGGTGGTGGTAGAGGCTACGGCGGCAGAGGAGGATATGGCGGCGGGCGCGGCTACGGAGACCGAGACCGAAGAGGCGGCTACAGAGATCGAAGATACTAGACGTGTGTGAGTGTGCTCTAAAGAGCCACCGCTCATTTTCTTTTTAGAACAGTCATTGAAAATGCCTATTCTTTTTGAAGCTATCTTTCGTACCCCACCACAACCTTTAAAATCTAATATTCGAGACATCACCTTCTCATCAAAAGGAGGAGACCGAATAATGGTTCAGCAAAAAAAGGAAGAAAGAAAACCAACGGTAGAAGAATTATTAGCTAAAGCCAAGAAACCAGCGCAACTGGCTCCATCGATGCACAAATTCTACGAAGGAAAACTTCAAGTGATGCCAAAATGCTCCATAACTAGCCCTGCAGATTTTGGAATCTGGTACACGCCAGGCGTTGCTGCACCATGCAAAGAAATTCAAGCAAATCCCGACAAATCCTTTGAATACACTAATAGATGGAACTATGTTGCTGTAGTTTCAGACGGCACTCGAGTTTTAGGCTTGGGTGACATTGGTCCCGAAGCTGCTATGCCTGTTATGGAAGGAAAAGGCTTGCTGTTCAAATACCTAGGCGGCGTAGACGGCTTTCCCATATGCTTACGAACCAAGGATCCCGATGAGATAATCAGAGCATGCGAACTCATAGAACCCTCTTTTGGCGGCATAAACCTAGAAGACATAGAAAAGCCAAAATGCTTCTACGTTCTAGAAAAAGCAAGAGAAAAACTGAAAATCCCAGTATGGCACGACGATCAACAAGGAACAGCCACAGTCATACTGGCAGGCTTAATGAATGCTTTCAAGATCGTGGGGAAAAAACCAAACGACAGCTTAGTAACTCTAGTCGGAGCTGGCGCAGCCAACCTAAGAACGGCTTACGTTCTCATAAGATGGGGAATGAAACCAGGCAACATAATAATGGCAGACACAAAAGGCGTGATTTACCCAGGAAGAGCAGACATCAAGAAAGAGGAAGACCCATGGAAATACGAGCTTTCACAGAAAACAAACAGCGAAGGCAGAAAAGGCGACATAACCGAAGCCTTCAAAGACGTAGACGCTGTTGTTGCAGCATCGAAACCAGGGCCTGGCACGATAAAGAAAGAGTGGGTTTCCATGATGGCGGATAAGTCGATAGTTTTTGCATGTGCAAACCCGATACCTGAGATTTGGCCGTGGGAAGCAAAAGAAGCTGGAGCACGAATAGTAGCTACCGGTAGAAGTGACTTTCCGAACCAAGTTAATAACAGTCTGGGTTTTCCAGCGATATTCAGGGGAGTTTTAGACGTTAGGGCAAAGACCGTGACAGATGACATGTGTATTGCGGCGGCTCAGGAACTTGCCAAGTTTGCGGAAGAACGCGGAATGCATGAGGAGGACATTCTTCCAAGGATGGAGGAGTGGGAAGTCTATCCACGCGAAGCTGTAGCCTGTGCACTGAAATCGATAGATCAAGGTGTTGCAAGGATTAAACCTAGCGGACAAGAATTGTACGATAGGGCTAAGGCAATTATTCAAAACGCAAGGGAATCCACCAAACTGTTGATGAGCAACGGCTTAATCAAGAAGGCACCATCCGAAGCGGAACTACTGAAGTAGATTACACATAAACCATCCTATTTTCTCGTTTTTTTCCGTTCGTCTTGAGAAAATTATTTAAACTGTTCCATAGCAAATAGAGGGGCTAGGGAGAAAGTAAACATGCGTTCCGACTATATCCTCTATGCGGTTGCAATAATATTTTTTGTAATAACGGGAATCTCCTTCGTAGTAGGATTAAGTGACCTTGAAAGAAACGTTTCAGTCGTTGCCACTGCCATGCTTGGAATCCTCTTCGCAGGCTTAGGCTTCATCCTCAGACCCAAACCAACAACGACCACGATTACAACAACTACGCCTCCACCGCCACCACCATCACCAGAACCCCAAAAAACAGCACCAACCGAAGTAGTGACAGAGGAAAAAATTGAAGCTGTCCCTGAAACAGTTGTTGAGGCAACGCCTCCAACGATGACGATTACTAAGGTTAAGGGCATAGGCGAGAAGCGTGCAAAGCAATTGTCCGACTTGGGCATCAACAGCGTTGAAGACTTGTCGAAAGCGTCTGCAAAAGAGTTAGCCTCAAAACTAAAGATTTCACCGAAAATTACTGGAAAATGGATTGCAAACGCGAAGGAACTCACGAAAGAATCTTGGAAATAGGGCTTTCAGACAACGCTCTAGCTGACGAGGTTTAGGATTCTTACTATGTTCCTTCTTTCCAACCTTTTTATGGCGTCTAGAAATTCGTTCTTCTTCTTGCCCGTTACCTTAAAGTTCTGAAGCATCTCTTTCACTGGCATTTCCCGTCTGCCAAAATATTTGTTGTTCCTACCAAGGTGCCGTACTATCAACCGCTCCAGCTTGCCACAACGCCACGTGGTGTTACGAATCAACACGACTATTGCTTTAACAAGCCTCTGCGTGTCGCCCTCTTTCTTGCCGATCAATGCATCTTCACATGCCATATTATCTCACAGATGTTTTTAGCGTTTACGCTTTGAAACCCAACAGGAATAATTAAGGTTACAAGTAAACAGCTCGTGAAACAGTTTAAGCATTATCAACAGACCATACAAGGAGCACAAGACTAAAATCCCGAGGAGATGGTACAAGACTGGGAGAGCTTAGCTATGGTAAAGGCACGAGTTGGTCGAATATTCTTTGAAAGAATATCAGAAGATGAAGATTTAGCAGATGCCTTAAAGAAGAGGGCGGAAGAAAACAGAATAAAATCAGGGTTCCTCCTCATCATTGGAAGCCTGAAAAAAGCTGTTCTAGGCTACTACAAGGAAGGGAAATATTATAACCTCAACCTCGCGGGTCCTCTGGAAATTGCTTCTGGCATGGGAAACATAGCGGTTGGTGAAAAAGGCGAAACGATGATTCACGCACACTTAGTTGTTTCCAACGAGAAGGGCGAAGCGTTTGGAGGTCACTTGATGCAAGGCTCTCCGGTTGGCGCCACCGCTGAATTAGTTATCGTTGAAGGATTAGGCGTGAATCTGGTAAGAGCATTGGATGAAAAGACAAAGCTAAACCTGCTAAAATTAGGTTAGAGTTTTCCTGAGGTATATTCCATGCGCCGAGCCGTAATAGTTGTTCAACCTACCAATAGGCTTATACCCGAATTTCTTATAGAGGCCTATCGCAACATAGTTGTCCTCACGAACTTCGAGGCGGCACGTGTTAACACCCTTTACCTTGAACAGTCTTTCCATTTCTGATAGAAGCTGGGTAGCGATTCCCTTTCGCCTACAAGAGGGCAAAACATCTATCGTGAGTATATGACCCGTTAACGAGTTTCTTTCAAAATATAAACTTCCCATAACAAAGCCCACAACATTGTTATTTTCCTTTGCAACAAGGCTCACAGAATCATAATCTGTGAGAAGACGGGCAATCTGCTGCTTTGTGAAGGCTTCTGTTTCAAAGCACGCATTTTCGATTTTGCAAAGCTCGTTCAGATGATTGATTGACGCAGTTTCTATCCTTATCGTCATCTAAACCTTCATCGCTTATGAAGAAACGTAAAGGGTGATTTAGGTTTTTTCGCTCTTGACTTCGTTTGTTTCGCCATTTGTGCGTGTAATTATAGCTTTTATTCCTATCCATTGTTGTGCAGCAAAGCCTATGAAGAACCTAAGCCACAAAGTTAGGAGTCGCGTCAAGATAGTGCCGGTTGCGCCGACTTCCCAAGGTACACCAAGCAGTCCAAAGAGAGTTGTAAGTGTTATCTCGGGCAGTCCCACTTCAAAAGGGATACCTATGGGTATTGATTTTACTGCTACAAATATGGCTGACGTCACTAGTATCGTACTCCAGCTTATCTGTGAGTACCCGATGGATAGAAAGGTTAGGTAAAAGACAAAGAGTGAAAAAAGCAATGAAACGATGCTAAGAAACGCTGCAGCCAACAAGGTTTTTGGTGCATGAGTATATTCCTTAATTGCTCCATGAAATGACTTAGCAGCTTCGATAACCTCTTCTCGAAGTCTAACTAGTTTCCATCGTCCTCGGCTTATGCGTTCAGCAAACCTTATTATGGCATCAACTATTCGGAACGTCCAATTCTCTTTAACACATAAAAGCATCAGCAGTATGAGAAAAATAAAAATCATAGTCATGATGAACAAGATTAATGTAAGAATTATTCCAGAAAGTTGGCTTTCAATCAATAATAGAATAGCTCCCATAAGTAGGGTTATAATGTTTATGCCCATGTTCATGAGCCTGTGAGCGACGATCGAGGCTGTGGTTTTTCCTGCAGTCCCCGGCTGTTCACTGTTTACGAGGTAAATCTTGGTAATCTCTCCGCTTACTGATTCTGCAGGTATCAGAGTGTCTATGAATATTCCAACCCACATGTAGAGGAATGACTTGAATATAGAAATTTTGACTGAAAGAAGCCTGAGCAGTATATTCCATGCAAGAGTGAAGAATAACGTCTCGAGTACGACTGCTATTGTCGCCCAGAGGTAAAAGTAGAGGTTTATGCGTTGGACAGTTGCGATTATCTCCTGGATGTCAACATTGAAAATGTATATGTACACGAAGAAGGCGGCGAGTCCGATGAATGGCAAGGCGAAGGTTTTCCATGTGATCTTGTATTTGGGTGAAGTCAAGAACTTGCACCGTCGATGAATGCGAAAAGGTGCTAAGCACCATATTATATATTTTGCCAATATCCACCATAAGCCAGTCAGCGTTTACACATCAAAATATAACTATGTTATCACTGTAATGTTTAAGCGGGGATAAAGTTGGAATTAAAAGGCGTTCATTTTCTCCTCACTTACAAGTGCGATTTGGAATGTGACCACTGTTTCGTCTGGGGAAAACCTCAAGCCAAAGGAGTGTTCACTCTAAAACAGGTAAGGAACATACTAGCAGAAACCAAGAAGCTCAAAACAGTGACCTGTGTCTCGATTGAAGGTGGCGAACCATTCTTGTATCATCCAATAATGGTCAGGGTTGCAGAGGAAGCGATGAACTGTGGTTTTCACGTGGAAATTCTTTCGAACTGCTATTGGGCTACTTGCATAGAAGATGCTATGGAATGGCTCGCGCCAATGTCTAAAAAAGATGTTGAATTAACGTTGGGCAGTGATCTTTATCATGGCGAAAGCTGGGAAACTGATTTGGTGAGAAACGCTGTCAAAGCCGCGAATGCGCTTAACATGAAAGTTGGAATACTCGCCGTTAAATATCCTGATGCCGAAAGCCCGTGCCCATCCGAGGTTGAAGAAGCAAAAGTTGATCTATGGGAAATAATGTACAAAGGCAGAGCGTTCGAAAAACTTGCTGCCAAAGCAAACAAGAAGTCTTGGAGAGAGTTCACAAAATGTCCATACGAAAACTTCGAAAAACAGACGAGAGTGCACGTAGACCCGTTCGGATACGTTCATGTATGCCAAGGCATCTCGATCGGCAACGCGTGGCAGAAGCCCTTCTCAAAGGTAATCGAGGACTATAGCCCTCACGAAAATCCGATTCTCGAACCCCTGATTCGTGGCGGTCCAGTTGCCTTAGTTGAAAAGTTTGGTTTACCTCACGACGCGGCTTACGCTGATGCATGCCACTTATGCTTCGCTGCACGCTGTCTGCTACGCGAGAAACACCCTGATATATTGACGCCAGATCAAATGTACGGAGAAAATGAATGATCTAAACATAGTGAGATTATTAAGGTCAATTCGCGTATCTTAGCTCCAGAGGAGAGCATATGCTAACGCGGGATGAAGCCTTTAGCCTCGTTAAGAAGAATGTTTCGAAGAGAAACGTCATTTATCACATGCTCGCGGTTGAAGCGATAATGCGAGGCATGGCAAAACACTTGGGGGAAGATGAAACAGTTTGGGGCTTGGTTGGGTTGCTCCACGATGTTGACTACGAGAAGACTGAGAAGACCCCTGAGAAACACAGCCTCATAGCTGAAGACATGCTGAAAGGCTTGGTTTCAGACGAAATAATCAGAGCCATCAAAACGCACAATCACCTGTACACGCAAATCGTGCCAAAGACGAGAATGGAGAAGGCTTTGATAGCGTCTGACGCTGTTTCAGGGTTGCTGGTGGCTTGTGCGTTAGTGATGCCTTCAAAACGGCTTGCTAACGTGAAAGTTGAGTCGGTGACGAAGAAATTTAAGGACAAAGACTTTGCCAGAGGAGCCGACAGAGAAAGAATCGCAGTTTGCGAAGAAATTGGAATCCCAAAAGAAAAGTTTTTCGAGATTGCTTTGAATGGTTTGAAGGAATCAGCCGCTCAAATCGGACTCTGAAATAAAGTCAGGTTAACAGAATCCCATAAGCCCCGCGCTCTGACTACGCTATAGAGTGCTTGTAATTCTTAAATAGCGAAACATATTGGAGTAACTAACAAACAGTTCGGCGGCGCGATTCATGCCAGAATTGATTAAAGAAATCGAGCTGAAAAACATTCATCCGAGCAAGCTTAACCCTCGTCTGGAGATAAACATAGAACGCCTCAACGAGCTTGCTTCAAGCATAAGAGAGGTTGGTTTGCTCGAACCGATAATCGTTAGACCAGTGAACAGTAAGTTTGAGGTGGTTGTTGGTGAAAGGCGGTACAGGGCTTCATTGCAGGCTGGGCTTGAAAGCGTTCCCGCCATTATAAGAGAATACGATGATGACGATGTAGTCCAGCTAAACCTCATCGAGAACGTCCAGCGTGAGGACCTCAGTGCGATCGAGAAAGGAAAAATATGCAAGCACTTACTTGAGAAATGCCCAGAAAAGTACCCTTCTCAGGAAGCCTTAGCAAAGAAAATCGGCGTCAGCAAAGACTCTGTCTCCCTTTGGCTGCGTGCAGTGGAAGTTGTGCCGCAGGAGGCTCAAAAATACGTCGCACCCTCAACAATCTCAGGCGAAGTGCCAGAAGGCAAGATTGATTACCTTACGGCAGTCAAAGTGGGTCGTTCAATAGAAGAACCAGAGAAAAGAATAGAAGTCATTAGAAAGTTAGCCGAGAAAAAGCTTCCTGTTAGAGAAAGGGAGCAAGTTATCAAGAAGGTGGCTTTGGAACCGGAAAAGCCGCTTGAAGAAGTTATTGAAGAGGTTACTGAAGCTCCAGTTGAGCTACATTTCATGGCAGTTGATAGGAAACCGCTGCTCGATGGCACGAAGAGTCAGGCTTCTAGGACGAGCATTCCAGACCCTAAGATCAAGATGGGCGCAATAGTTCATGCGTCGATTTCAGAGCCTCACATTGCCGATTTGCGTATAACATCAATTGAAAGGAAACGACTAAAGTACTTTGACGAGGAGGATGCGAAAAGAGAGGGCGGCTACACATTAGAAGAGTTTAAGAAGACATGGGAGGAAGTTCACGGAGAATGGAATGAAGACGAGCTGGTATACGTGATACACTTTGAAAAAGTTAAATAATGTTGATTGAAGTTCGAACCCTTTGCTTTTATGCAACAATAAGGTGATAGTCTCTTTCACTCTTTGCGCCTAACCCAAGCTCAACTGCATGCCGAATCTGGGTGTAGCTCCACGGGTTATCTTTAAGCTTGGAGTCCTCAAAACTTCGAATTATTTTTATGGATTCCACATCCATGGCTACGCGATCACCAGAAGCGAGTATTGTGTTTGGTTCACGCACTTCACCGCTGAAAGGTCCACCTGTAATGAAGCATCTTCTCCCGTCCATAATCAATAAATTAGGATGTACAACCAAGTTTAAGTCAACCAGCTTTTCTTTCAAGTGTGTTATGTGAAAAGCTAGTCTTTCACTGCCTTTAACAAAACCAAAAGCCAATTTTAAGCTCAGCGAAAAGTCGGCGCGAAAATGCGTTTTCATGCAACAACAGTAAACCACCTTGTCTGCACACAAAGCCCTCTTGGGCAAGCTTACAGTTTTGAGGTACTTTCCTCCGACGTCGACTTTGACCCATTCTCCATCATCAAAGAACACTACCTCAGCATCAATCTCCTTCAGAACCGCGAGAGTTCCAGTCTTTTCCATTACCTTTCGTGTAGAAGTCCCCTGCATGGAGGATTCGCCGATAACAACTTTTCCAGCACCATGCTCATAGAGTAGTTCGACAACTGTTTTAAGAAACTCTGGATCGGTCGATGCTGGAGGGGAGTCTGCGCTGTTGTAATTCGGTTTGAGCAGAACCTCGTCTCCTTTTTCTATTATTTTCTCGAAGCCTCCGATTAAATCCACAGTCTTCGCAATGCTTTCTCTGACATTATAACTTGATGCTGATTTGCTGATTAACGATTTGCTGTCTTTTCGGTAAGGATTAACCTTAAATTTGCCGATTTCTTCCCGTACAAGCATGCAAATTCCAGATTAGACGTTTGTAGCCAAGAATTTTAGCGTTTCGGTCATTCATAGTTTAATTGTCTAGGATTATTTTTGTGGGCATGTGTGTCTTGTTTTTACATAAAAGTGTCCTTAAGTTTTATAATAAAAAGGGCACTATATTTCTAACTTTGATGGTGAACAACAATGAAAAGAACAGTGCATCTGCTCGGATTAGCCTTCCTAATATCAGTGGTTGTCTTCATGGGCATAGCTACCACGGCGAAAGCATACACACCCCACATGGATGAAGACGAGGAGTGGAGCACACCGTTGGGGCATTCCTATGCATACGTTCGCGGCAGTTGGCTCCTTCTTGGCCATCCATACTACGGCATACTACATAAAGCAGGCAATTACTGGGACCTCGATGGGCTTGCTCAGTTCATAGGTTACAACAAATATGGAGTCGAACTCTACCACAACTCTACAATAGTGTCCCCGAATACTCTGATCACGTTTGACCCACATATTTACAATCAAGTGTGGGTAGCTTGGACTCACATGTCCACTGATGAATATGTTGCAGCTGTTATAGGACCACCAGGCGTTAGATAAAGGGAAGGACATGACGAAAACAGCAACATTCCTCCTTTTTTTCTTTCTTTCTTTTTCCTTAATTAGCAGTGTGAGCAGCAAATCCGTTCAAGACAGAAGTTGGCTCAAAGTTGGAGTTTACGCAGAATATTCATCTAGCAACCTACTAAACGGCAGGATAATTCTTGCCAATGGTACTAAATTATGGTTCTTAGGTCTTGATTCTCCCGCAGTTTTGCGATGGGAAGTTGTCAAAGTTGAGGGAAAAACTGTGTGGATAAATTTGACTTTTTGTGTTCAAGGGAACGCCACAATCATAGGTATGAACAATAGCTTATCTGAAGGCACGATTCGGTATTTTAAGGCAATACTCTTCAACACAAACACTGAAACAGGAAATACATTTGCTGATGGACAATCAATCGGAAAAACAGGTCTTTGGGCTGAAGTCAATGCAACAGAAGGTCAGAAGATTGAACTGTTCACATCTCCATCAGACGAAATCGCAGGAAATGTAACACGTACCGTTCAGATAAATCTCATGGGGAGAAAAATCAATTCATATGAAGTGGAAGTCTATCAGCTTAATCCGTTTGTGTATACAAATTACATCTTTGACCAACAGACAGGGATAGTGTTAAAATATACGGTTCTCGGACCAGTAGAGATCGTTTCCAATAGCACTCATACCCACACGCTTTTAAACGGAACAACCTACAACGTAACAAGGTACGCTAGAACTAGGCTCTCTGAAATGCTTGGAATAGAAAACGAATACACATTGATGCTAACCAAAACGAACATAGAACTCGGAAAAACCGAACCTACAAACGCATACCTCTACGTAGGGATGTTTCTAGCACTGTTCGTTTCTTTAGCAACAGTTTTCATAGTTGTTGACAAAAAACACAAACATAATTCACGGTATCCAAAACATTCTAACAGACGCTGGCGTCCCGTCAGATCTCTACATACAGAGAGAGGATAACCTCACAAGACTATCGGTTCAAACTATATATTTATCTGTTTTTTCAAAATCTCTCACTATTTCTATGACGTGTTTTGGAGCGTGCATGGCTTCCAGAGGAATACCTCTAAGCAAAGTCCATGGACTCTTCTTTGCCACAACAGTGGTAACGTGTTCTTCACCAAAACATTTCCTTGCAACCTCGTAGACCAAACGTCTAACTTCAACTTCTGAATACTCACCTAGTGCGTGCAAGTACTCGTGCAGAAGCAGGTTATATATTAAAGCGTTAACCACGCGCTTTGATTCTTTCGTGCCCTCAACGATCTGGATCAGGAGTCTGTTTAAAACGATGTTGTTGGTTCCAACTGGGTGGTAAGCACCTAGTTGTATGGGTAAGTCGTCTAGAAAAAGCATCATTCCGCCTCTTCGTTTCTGCAAAGCAAACTCGACGCTATTTTTAACTATTTCCCAGATGTCACTGTAGCTTGTAGCTTTTTCTAAAAGATCATGATAGCGTTTTATTGCTGAAAGAGCTTCTTTTTCACTCAATTGAATACGGCCTACACATGTTACATGCAATCGTATCTTATATGAAATACGCCGCGTTTCTGTGTGCATGATGCACTAGATATTATTGTTTTTGCGAGCCTGCCATGCTGAAAAAGTGGTCTTTCGATTCAGATTTGGAATTCGCAATTCGTTAATAGGCGTTAGATACTTTTTAAAGCAAAAATGCTAACAAGGGAATTCTATGGAAATAAAAAGTCTGATCGGAATCTGGCTTATCTGCACAATGTTAATCGGCGTTACGCTGCCTACTATTGCCATGGGTTCACTGCGTCCAGCGGACTTCGCACAAGAAAGTTGGACGAAGATAATCGACTATTTTGACTATGTCAGAAACTACACCAGCACCCATAACATCCAGACACCAGCAAACTTTGCCAATTACCATGCGTACATGTATCTGATTTACATAAACACGTCGGGCTTGCGTTTGCTTTATGCAGGACTAATTAACATCACTTTCGGAGGTTTAGCAACCTTTACTATACCAATGCAAGATGTGCTGATGAATTACAAAACCACAAACAACAGCCGAGACGTCATAACAGCCTCTAACTTTCTTATGCTCATGGCGTTTAACGAAACTGGTCAATCACTATACCCAAATTCGCCAGACGTAAATGACAATCTTTGGTCATCCTTCAACATGGGCTTCGACTTCACAACATACTTCTCAAACGTCACATGGCCTGCGTTGCAGAGCAAAGCTTCTGTCATTCCACTAACGCATACTAATTCGCTGCACTGGTCTTGGGGTTTGAGGTACACGAATTTGACTTCGGTATGGTGGAGGACCTTCATTTCGCCAACAAACCACACCTACAACAGTCGACCTATGGCTCTGGCAACATACAATGAACTGACATTCACCTACAATCTGACGATACTCTCAGACGAGCATAGAGCAACTTTGACTGAAAACCATGTGATTGGAAGAGTTCGTCAGCTGTGGCATTTCTGGGGATGGTTCATTTTGCCACTGTACAACCATTACAACAGCACGGGATGCTATCGCTATGGAAAAATGATTTCAAATGAGACCGTTTACGACTTCCTTCAAAAAAACCAAATCAAGATGAGTATTGTTGACTTTCAGACTACAGTCATGCTTGATCACACCACACGTAGTAGCATGCCCAACGGTGCTAACGTGACTGATGCTGATACTAACACGACGTTAAGCAACTACTCTATCTCAACATATTCAAACGACGGCGAGAAACTCTTCGATGCCTCATTCGGCACAAAGGAAACCTACAAATTGTACAATTATACGGCAGACCCAAATGAATCCGTCTACAACGTTTATAATGCAACCGCCAGAACTGCAAAGATAGCTGGTTTTGCAAAGAACACGGGTTTATTTGTGTATCAGATTCAATTGATGAAGTTCCTTCCTGCTCTCGTGGCTCACATGCATCCGCAACTTTACGAAAAAGCAAAGGACAGCATCACGAACATGACTAAGGCAAACTACTTCTATCTTATCGGCTACCCAACTTACAGCGGCTATAAAATAGAGCATGACCCAACCTTCACGGTATACTTGAACACGACAACAGCGGCAGGCACGCCAGAGCGTCTATTCCTACCCACAATCTTGACGATAGCAGTCATAGCCGTTGCAGGCTTACTAGTCATCATCGTGCTGATCACGGTTATTACCCGCCGAAAGAAACCAAAAGAACCAACCCAGCCACCGCAAACCCAGTGAACGCCACAAGAATAAACCCTACCTTTACCTCCATTTTTTCTTTAACTTCAATTAATCATCGCAAGTTATCTACTGAAAATCTGGTTTAGGTTTTCCCAGCTTTTTGTCTAAGCAAGCTCTGATAAAACCATAGTACTCTGGGTCTGGCCGTGCTGGGCGACTCTTAAATTCGCCGTGAAATTGCGAAGCGAAAAAGAAGAAATTGTTGGGCAATTCCAGAAGTTCCATTCGTCTGCTGTCTGCGCTCTTACCAGAGAACAGTAAACCGTTCTTCTCAAGCTTCTCCAAATAATCCAAGTTAACTTCGAACCTGTGACGGTGGCGCTCATAGATTTCTTTTTCCTTGTAAAGCGTGCACGCGGTTGTGTCAGGTTTAACAATTATTTTGTGTGCGCCCAACCGCATTGTTGCACCTTTGATTTCTATTCCTCTCTGCTCAGGCATCAGATCAATCACAGGGCTAGATGATTCGGAGTTTATTTCTGTGCTGTTTGCTTCTTTCAACCCGCAAACGTGACGTGCAAACTCGACCACAGCCATCTGGAAACCGTAGCATATTCCAAGGAAGGGAATATCGTTCTCTCTTGCAAACTTGATCGTCATAATCTTGCCTTCAGTCCCACGAGGACCAAAACCGTACGGCACGAATATTCCATCAAAATCCTTGAGGACGTTTATTCTTTCTGGGTTTTTCTCGAAGCTTTCAGCTTCTAGATAACTTATGCAAACTTTGGTTTTACACGCCGCTCCACCATGGCGGAGTGCTTCACTCATGCTTACATAGCTGTCTGCCAGTCCTGCGTATTTGCCAACCAATGCGATTTTGACTTCGTGTTCAGGGTTTACTATGGCGTCTACGAATTTTTTCCATTCTTTGAAGTCGGGTTTACAGTCTGGAAAGCAGAGTCGTTTGCTTACGAAGTCGCCCATGCCTTGTTCGTCCAAGATTAGCGGAACTTGATAGATTGATTCAACGTTGTATGAGCAGAAGACGGCATTTTCAGGGATCGTGCCGAACAAGGCAATTTTTCTTAAGGCTTCCGCATCTATCATTTGTGGGCTTCTGGCGACGATGGTGTCAGGTTGGATACCGATGCGTCTTAGTTCGTTTACGCTGTGCTGGAGTGGTTTGGTCTTCATCTCCTGCGTGACATCTAAGATGGGAACGAGCGCGACGTGAACGTAAAGAGTGTTTTCATACCCTTCTTCCACACGCATTTGTCTAATGGCTTCGAGAAAGGGCAAGCCTTCGATGTCGCCAACAGTGCCACCGACCTCGGTTAAGACCGCGTCTACATCCGCGTCTTTTGCTACTCCACGTATTCTGTTTTTGATTTCATTAGTCACGTGCGGCACGATTTGTACGCATCTGCCGAGGAAGTCGCCTCGTCGCTCCTTCTCGATGACTGCTCTGTAAATAAGACCAGTTGTAAGGTTGTTTTCTTTTTTCAGGTCCAAGTCTAGGAAGCGTTCGTACCATCCTAGGTCTAGGTCGGTTTCGCCTCCGTCGTCAGTCACGTAGACTTCGCCGTGCATGTACGGGTTCATCGTTCCTGCGTCAACGTTAACGTAAGGGTCGATCTTTATGACCGTGACTTTCAAGCCTCTTGCTTGAAGCATTTTTCCGATAGAAGAAGTTAAAATTCCTTTGCCGACCGAGCTTAACACACCGCCCGTTATAAAAATATACTTAACCAAACGGTTTATCCTCCACAATACCAAAACCATAAACTTCAATCAGCATTTAAATTCTTTCATTGCCAGAAAAACGCATCTGTTCACGTATAACCTTCCATCTCAAGTTTTCTGTCAGTCAAGCTTTTCATGAATTCCTCAATTATTGGTTTGAGGTCAAAAGCAATTTTGAGTGAGGACATTTCCTTTGCAGGAAAATATTTCAAGGCAACGCCCTCTCCCATTCTCAAGTCCTCAATCTCTCGACTAATTTTGCCCCAGTAAATATGACGCTCAACGGTTTGGTCAGATGTCTTCTCAGTCACTATTTTGAAGCATGCGTAGCTGACAAGTTTTATGTCTAACTCTTCCTTAACTTCCCTAATCAAGGCTTGCTCGGGACTCTCCCCTATCTCAACCTTTCCACCGGGCAAGGTCCAGTGGTTTGGATAATACACTTCCGATCCACCTCTCAATTGTAGTAAAACCTCTCTCTTAGAGTTCACAAAGATGATTCCGACAAATCTATGTTTCTTCAAGCAGCAACACCAACTTCACAACCTACGCATTGGTGTCACATGATCGTTTAACAAACGTCATAAATGGCACATAGTTAGGTCTTATGTTACGTCCTCGCTTAAATCGATTGTCGATTGCATGATGAACAGGCTTAAGAGACAAATGCAATAACAATCTTCAACAGAGGAATGCCTATGAAGGTTCTTTTCATCGAACCACCGAAGGACATCTGGTTCGTTATGGGCGAGTATCTGCCTCCACCCTACGGAATTATCCAACTTGCAGCCTACCTAGAAAAAGAGGTGGATGATGCCCAAGTTGAAGTCCTAGACTGTAACGCGGAAAAGGTTGATTGGAAACGGTTGGAAAGCCGTGTTCAATCATCGAACCCTGACATCGTGGCTTCAAGCTCATTGGCGACCTGCAACACATACGTGGTCGCGAGAACACTTGAGACAGCCAAAAAAGTGAACCAAAATATTCTCACAGTCACTGGTGGTCAGCATTTTACAGCCACTGCCCAAGAAAGCCTGGAAACGTATCCAGAAATTGATGTCATAGTGCGAGGAGAGGGAGAGCAGACTCTAGCTGAACTCGTCAAGAAAACAAACAAAAAAGCAGCGCTGCCAAAAGTAGAGGGCATTTCGTTCAGACAAGGAGGAAAAATCATCCACAATCCGCCTAGGGCATTAATAGAAGACCTTGAGGATCTTCCTTTTCCAGGTTATCACCTTGTCAAAGACATCGTTCATAAGTATCATTTTTCAATAATGGCAGGCAGAGACGCTCCCTATGCCTTGATTGAGGGCTCAAGAGGTTGTTCACACGAGTGTACATTCTGTACGCAGTGGCGGCATTGGCAAGCAACATGGCGACTGAAGTCTGCCAGACGCATTGCGGATGAGATGGAATATTGCTATCGAAACTACGGCAGCAAATTTATCTGGCTGACTGACGATAATTTTGGCGCTGGCACTCGAGCAAACGATATGAGCGAGGAGATAATCAAACGCAAATTGCCTGATGATGTAACTTGGTTTATCCAAGCAAGATGCGATGACATTGTTAGAAACAAGGATGTTTTGCCCAAATTACGAAAATCAGGACTGATCTGGTTTTGCTTGGCGTAGAGAATTCGGAACCATCAATTCTTGAAGGTTTTAAGAAAGGCATAACGCCCCAAGACGCACGGGTGGCTGTCAAACTGTTGAGGGAGAACGACATTTTCGCTCATGTGATGCTTATTATAGGCCAAAGAAAAGACACCGCCAAGTCGATAGCAAGCTTGAGAGAATTTGCTAATGAACTAGACCCAGACTTCGTAATGTTCGGCATTCTGACGCCGTTTCCTGGAACCGAAGTTTATGAAGAAGCGAAGAGAAATGAATGGATTGAAGACTCCAACTGGTCACATTACGACATGATTCATGCAATTATGCCAACAGAAACATTGTCTAGGAAAGAGCTGCAAGAGGAGCTTTATGAATGCTACAGAAGCTTCTATGGTTCCTGGCGTAGAAGGTTGCAAGGACTTTTTTCAAGCAACGATCTTAAGAGAAGAGTTTTCTGGCACATGGCAAGCAGGGGCGTCCTAGGACAGGTCAAATCATTTTTCTAGGGGAAAATAAGTGCCTCGACACAAACAACCAAATCTGTCGCTGGTATTCATGGTAGTCGTTTCCATTTTTGGGCTTTTCACAACTTTCATGCTGATGCTTCATCCGCCACGGCTTTCAACTGCTGACCCATGGCGAAAACCATTCGTCGGCTCGACCTTTGCCCTGATTTGCGTGCTCGGGATTATTGCGGTCTTTTTCCCAAAGAAATGTGCACAGAGCTTTGAGCCGCGGACAAGCGAAGCGCAAATGAGTCTTGTCGCGAGCAACGCTTCCACCATGCTGAAGGGGCATCATCCAGACTGCGGGAAGTTCTCTCCGCACGTGATAAAAGTGGGTGACATGTTCTTTTGCGCTGCTTGCACAGGTCTGCTTTTGGGAGCAGCCACTGCTCTCGTCGGAGCTTTCGTTTATTTTGGTGCTGGGATAGATTTTGGCCAAACGAGTCTGCTTGCAGTTTTCGTTGGCGATGCTGGGATTATTTTAGGGTTTGTCCAGTTCAGGTTCAAGAACTTTGTGAGACTAATTGTGAATGCGTCATTCGTTTTGTCTGCATTCTCAGTACTCGTGGGAATTGACACGTTAGCAAAGAGCTTTTTCACTGATCTTTACATACTTGTGCTGATCGTTTTTTGGCTTTTGACAAGAATACAGATTTCAAAATGGAATAATAGAAGGATTTGTCTTGCATGCCAGACATGTGAGGTGAACAAGAGAAAAGGAGTTGGTTAGTATCTGCGACGCCTGTAAATCGCGCCCACGATTATCAATGCGCCAAACATTATCACTATTAATGGCCACCATGGTATGGCTGGCATTTCAGGATACAACGTTTGCAGAAAAACGCTGAAACCCCAAAGAACTATGGCTATGCCGATGATCAAGCCAACGATCATTCCTCCTCTGGGAACTCCGAAACATTCGTCTTCCACGCGTCTGTAGTGTTCGCGGTCTCCTCCTCGGTATCGTTTACCAACTGAGTACAAGGGTGCACCGCAATTGGAGCATGTCTCGGCGTCATCATCGTTCTTGGTTCCACATTTAGCACAGTAAACCATTCAGATTCACTTCAAACAGTTCTTTAGGTTGTTATCGTGCTTTAAGATTTTTGGTGCCTTGAATCCATGAGACTCTCTCTACCACGAGTATTCAATGCTGCAGTTGTTCAGCTTGAGTTATGATGATCTGCAGTTGTTGCTTGTTGAGTTTTAAGCCATGGAAATATCTTCCGCGTAGCTTCGTGTTTTTCAAAAATGTTTCCTTGACCAGCAAAGGCTTTTCGAATCTTATGACGTAGCTGAATTCTATGGCTTTTTTCCAGCCGTACTTTTCGCATTCACTTTTTTCCTCGTCGGAAAGCTCGTTCTTGTCGTACACAGTTTCTATTATGCCGTAACCTATTATGGCGTCTCCATTGTTGGTTTTGTGCATGAACAGTATAGTTTGTCCTTTTTTCCATTTTCTAGGAAGACTGGTGTAGTAAGCTGCCATGTTGAAGACTTGTTCAACCCACTGTTTGGATGCGATTCTTAGAATATAGCCGTCCGCTTCCGCCATGAAGCATTATCACTAAGATTTAAGGTAGTATTCCGATCTTTATTTCGTTTTTGGAAGTCGCAAGAATCTCAAACGCCTTGTTAATGTCTTCCAGCTTCATCTTCCTCGTCACCAGCGGTCTCACATCAATCGTTCGAGAAGCAATCAAATTCAAAGCCTTCTTAAAATGCAACGGCGTCGCATGAAAAGCACCAAGCACCGTTAGCTCCCCGTAATGTAACATCTCAGTGTTAACCCGCATCTCAGTCCCAGGCGGACTGCCGCCGAACTCCAACACCGTACCGCCTTTCCTCGCAAGCTTCAAGGCTTGCTCCCAAGTGGCAGGTAGCCCTATCGCCTCGATCACAACATCAGCACCATAGCCACTGGTTAATTGCTTGACCCGTTCAACAACATCCTCTCTTCCAGCATTAACCGTTTCATCCGCACCAAGCTTCTCTGCAAAAGCCAACCTTTCATCCACAAGATCAATCATGATTATCTTCGCAACCCCAAGCTTCCTAGCAGTCAACAAGTGCAACAACCCTATTGGGCCAGCACCTATGATGGCTACCGTGTCGCCCAACTTGACACGTGCCGCCTCTTCACCGTGCAAAACGCACGCTAACGGCTCTGCAATCGCTGCTTCTTCATACGATGTCTGCTCTGAAATTTCTTGCATATTGACTAAAACCATCCGAGACGGAACCTTAATGTACTCAGCATAAGCGCCCCAAAGCCAAAGCATGTTCTCACAAAGATTATACTTACCCTTCTGACACATCACACAACGCAGACAAGGTGCACTGTTGCCAGCACGAACACGCATACCCTTCTCTGGCCACTCCACGCCGTCGCCAACTTCAGCAACTTTCCCAGCCCACTCATGCCCAAAAATAGTAGGAAGTTTAATGATTTTTTCAACGTAGCCCCTCTGCAGTATCTTCAAATCCGTGCCGCACGTCGTCGCTGCACCAACTTTGACGAGAACCTCGCCAGCTCCAACTTTCAGCAACTCAACATCCTCAACTCTGAGGTCTTTTACACCATAAAGCATCGCAGCCTTCATTCCCAATCACCCGTTTAAAACAATAACTTTCAAACTCTCCTTAGACTCAAGAGCCGTCTTGAACGCTTCAGCCGTATCCGCGAGATTACAGCGGTGGGTTATCAAACCTTTAACATTGAGTCTTCCAGACGCCATCAAGGAAAGCGCCATCCTCGTCTCCACATGTGAAGTTGAATAAGAAGGAATCAACTGAACCTCAGAAAAGAACAGTTCCTTCGGGCTTATCTCAAGAAACTTGCCAGGCACAGTGGGCGCAAAGACAACGAGTTTTCCACCCTTTCGACTAACACTCATGCCTGCCTTGTAGGCTTCTAAACTTGGAGCCGTAACAACGACAACGTCCACGCCCCTGCCGTCAGTCTCCGTACGGACAACCTCGTTTAAATCATCCTTTTGCGGGTCGACCACGATGTCTGCTCCAAACTTTTCTGCAGCCTTAAGCCTGTAATCAAACAGGTCGCTTACGATGACTTTTGAAGCACCAAAGATTCTAGACAAAGCAATGTGAATTATGCCAGTAGCTCCTACGCCGATTATTGCCACAGAATCACCAAGCTGGATTCCACTCTTCCTAATAGCTCGTAAACAGCAACCAATAGGCTCGATTAGTGTTGCCTCTTCAAAAGACATCGTTTCGGGAAGCTTCAAAGTGTCCACCTTAAGATTCGCAGTTGGAACTCGGAAGTATTCAGCAAACCCTCCTGGTTCAATGTTTGTTTTGTGAAACTGCTCGCATAAAGTGTAGTCTCCGTGCAGGCAATAGTGGCATGTTAGACATGCGACGTGATGGTGAACAAAGACTCGGTCACCAACACTGAAGCCTTCAACTTTGTCGCCTTTTTTAGCGATCACTCCAGCAGGTTCATGTCCCAAAACGAGGGGTGCACGGGTTTTCAAGTACCATTCCATCAAGTCTGAACCGCATACACCGCAAGCCTTCATCTGCACTAAAACTTCATCGTCTGCAATTCTGGGCGTGGGCCTTTCCTCAATTCGTATGTCGTTTTGGCTATAGTACACTGCGACTTTCATTTTGGCTCAATGGGTTTTCTGTAGCAACACACTTAAGACTTTCCAAAACATGGCAGCCACTAGTTTTGTTTTATAGAAGATCCTTACATGAAACTTTTAATAGCTGTAGAAGATTATCGTTTGGCATGAAACCAGAAAAAGCATGGAAAATCGAGAAGATCAGCGGCTACACACTGCTTGTCTTCGGACTAGTCCTCATAATGATCCCTATAATACTGGCACTTTTGGTCTTTCTAAGCACAATAGCGACCCCACAACTGATCCCGAAGTTTACAGGTGAAGATGAATTTGCCCAATCCTTTTCAGGTTTCAGCAACGCCTGCCTGATCTTTTTCCTCTTGCTAACCATGGTTTGGGCAGGATCAATAGTTACCAGCCGCGGTGTAACGATGATAAAAGACGTAAGACTGAAGCTTGCACGGAAAAGCCTGAAAGAAGTAGCTGACACCATCGAGAAAGTAGAAGACACAAGCGAGTAGCTAGCTCAAGCTTCAAGCTCCAACGTTTTCTCAATCTTTTCCTTAACCTTGCGTAGAAAATCAGCGGCAGGCGCTCCGTCAACGATTCGATGATCGTATGAAAGGCTCAGCATCAGTACGGGCTTAACCTCGACCTTGTCGTCAACTACTACTGGTTTCTTGTTTATGGTGCCTATGCCGAGTATGGCGGCTTCAGGTGGGTTAATGATCGGCGTGAAAAATTCAACGCCATACATGCCTAAATTAGTGATGGTAAACGTGCCGCCGCTCAGTTCCTCCTTAGTCAACTTTCCCATTCTGGCTTTCTCAGCCAGCTCTTTTATAACGACGTCAATTTCCTGTAAAGTCTTGCTGTCAGCGTTGCGTATGACCGGAACAATCAAGCCATATTCAGTTGCCGTTGCAACACCAATGTTTACTTCTTCAAAAACCCTGATTTCGTCCCTAGCCAGCGTCGAGTTGATCAGAGGATGCTCGATCAAGGTTTTTGCCACGGCTTTCACCACGATAGAAGTGTAGGACACTTTTAATCTTTCATGCAGAGCTTTAGCTCTTGAAACATCAACCGACATCACCAATGTGCTGTGCGGTGCGGTTTTGAAACTCGTGGAAACACGCTCTGCAGAAGTTTTCTTAAAGCCGCTCAAAGGAATGATTTCCTTGATTTTAGGCAGAACCCCGCGGCTTTCTTCACTGAAATTTTGAACATCTTCTTCAACGATTCTTCCTTCTGGTCCACTGCCCTTTACAAGAGACAAGTCAATGCCGAGCTCTCGAGCTAAACGTTTTGCAGCAGGCGAAGCCAGAACCTTTTCTTCCCTAGATTCCATTGGCTTAGCTGTTTCTGAGGTTATTGCGGTTTTCGAAAAAGCTTCGTCTTTTCCCGTTATGACCGCTAGAACAGCATCCACAGCTACGGTAACGCCTTCTTCCACGAGGATTTTTCGCAAGACTCCCGCGGCTGGCGCTTCCAAATCATACGTGGCTTTCTCCGAAACCACTTCCACAATCGGCTCATTCTTATCAACAACATCGCCTTCCTTCTTGTACCATTTGCCAACCATGCCTTCTTTCATGGTTAGGCTAAGTCTTGGCATAACGACCTTCGTTACCATGCTAAACAACCGTCTTGACCGCTTTGATTATGGTTTTTTCGTCAGGAATAACATACTGCTCTAACGTTGGACTGAACGGTATGGGCGTGTCTGGCTCAGCCACCCGCTTTATCGGCGCATCCAAATAATCCAAGGCTTCTTCAGCCACTACTGCCGCGATCTCGGCACTGACACCCGCGGTTTTGCAATCCTCGGTTACGATCACTATTCTGCCAGTCTTCTTGACCAAGCTAACAATTTTTTCTCTGTCTAGCGGAACTAGGGTTCTTGGGTCAACGACCTCCACGCTTATACCTTCTTTTTCAAGTTCCTTCGCCGCGTTCAACGCTTTATGAACCATGTATGAAGTGGCAACCACAGTCACGTCTATTCCTTCTTTTTTCACATCTGCAACACCAAAAGGAACTGTGTACTCTTCTTCAGGAACCTCGCCTGCAAGCGGATAGAGTAGCTTGTGTTCAGAGAAAAACACAGGGTTGCTGCTTCGTATCGCGGTTTTCAACAGTCCCTTAGCATCATAAGCCGTGGAGGGAACAGCCACTTGTAAGCCTGGAACATGCATGAACCATGCTTCTAGGCTTTGCGAATGATGCGAAGCAATGTTTACTCCAGCACCAAAAGGCGTGCGTATCACAAGCGGTGCGCTTGCCTGGCCTCCAAACATGTAGCGAATCTTTGCCGCTTGATTCGCAATCTGATCCATAGCCAGAGCCGTCAGGTCTCCGAACATTATCTCAGCTACTGGATGCATTCCAGTTATTGCTGCGCCTACGGCTGTGCCGACTATGGCTGATTCAGATATGGGCGTGTCTCTGACTCTTTCGTCTCCAAATTCTTCAGCTAAACCTTCTGTAACTTTGAAGGCGCCGCCCCAGTACCTACCGATGTCCTCGCCTAACAAGAAAACTGTTGGATCACGGCGCATTTCCTCTCTTAACGCTTCGCGCAACGCTTCCTTGAACGTTATTTTCCTCATGACTCAATCTTCCTCAACGTAAACATCCTCTAAGGCTTCTTCTGGAGTTGGGTAGGGGCTTTCCTTGGCAAACTTGACTGCTTCCTCGATTTTATCAGCAACTTGCGATTCGATCTGTCCGATTTCTGCCTCTGTTGCCGTGTTTGTCTGCAAAAGTTTTTCTCTGAACCGTTTAATCGGGTCTCTGCGTAGCCATTCTTCAACTTCCTCTTTAGGCCTGTATTTTGCTGAATCAACCCTCGAATGCCCCTTGTGCCTATAGGTTTTGCATTCAATGAGTGTGGGTCCTTCACCTTTTCTCGCTCTTTCAACTGCCGTTCGAGCATGATCATAAACTGCTAAAACATCGTTCCCATCAACCGTCACGCCTGGAATCCCATATCCAGTGGCTCTGTCTGCAACATTTTCAATAGCCATCACGAGTGATTGTCTCGTGCCCATGGCGTAAAGGTTGTTTTCGCAAACGAAAATCACTGGCAACTTCCATACGGATGCCATGTTTAGGCTTTCATGAAATGTTCCTTGGTTTGAGGCGCCTTCTCCGAAAAAGCATGCCGTAACTTGATCTGTTTTTTTAAGTTTTGCTGACAAGCCTGCTCCAACGGCTATTGGCAAGCCTGCCCCAACAACGGCTGTGGCACCCAGCATGCCGATGTTGAAGTCTGCAATGTGCATCGAGCCGCCCTTGCCCTTGCAGTAGCCGGTTTTTTTGCCCAAGATTTCAGCCATCGTCCGCTTCAAATCTGCACCTTTCGCGATGCAGTGTCCATGACCTCTGTGCGTGCTCGTGATGTAATCGTCCTTTCTTAGAGCACTGCAAACGCCTACTGCCACTGCTTCTTCTCCAGCATAAAGATGGATCGTGCCTGGAACAAGGTTTTGACCGTAAAGTTCGAAAACTTTTTCCTCAAAAAGTCGAATCTCTAGCATTTTTCGGAACATTTCTGTAAGCTTCTCTTTTAAGAGGTCTATTGTCAAATGCTTTCCCATCTATCGTTTGGTTCATTTCTTATAGACCTTGATGCTTTTATATTAATTTATAACTGTTACTTCAAAGAGAGTGATGCTTATTCGTCGAGAAATCATGTGGCTCATACTTTTCTTGTACATGACCAATTTTTTCTATTTTGCAGCACACTGCACTATATGCCTATTGGCATCCATACAAGCGGAAAAATCCAGCATTCTAAAGTACGACGTTAACTACTTGTTCTTGGGACGCCTCAGACAAGAAATTATCGTCAGCAACCCAATTTCCTTCAAAATCGTAGGCGGACAGCTCTATGTTCCGCTGGTTACCAATGAAACAGCACTTCGCTATGTTGTTGTTCAGAATATTTCTTCTTCTATAGGACGACCAACAATCTTCAAAGACGAATATGAAAACGTCTACGCGTGTTGGAAGGACATTACAATCGAAAGCAAAGGAAAAACCAGTTTCGAGATAGATTATGATGTACTCTCTTTCGACACAAACTTTCTGATTAACTCTAGTCTTGTAAAAGGATATGACCCGAATTCGGACGTGTATGATGAGTATGTTCAACCCGAGGAGCTAATACAATCTGACAATCCAGAAATAATCTCGACTGCACAGGGCGTCACCAACGACATGATTGATCTGCACGAAAAGGTTTTCAAAATCTACGATTACGTGGTAGGGCATGTTCAGTACACGCGTGAATCTTCTGAGAAAGGTGCACTCTGGGCTTTAGAGAACAGAACAGGAGACTGCTCAGAATATTCCTACCTTTTCGTTGCGCTGTGCCGAGCGGCTAGTATCCCTGCTAAAATTCAAACAGGCTTCGCCTTCAGGTCTGATGATGAAACGTTAGAAGACGGGCACATGTGGGCTGAATATTACCTAGAGAATTACGGGTGGATACCTGTAGACGCCACGTGGAAAGATTTTGACTCGTTAGACCATAGACATTTCAATTCTCTTCAGAGCATACCTGAACCTATACCGTACTCAAACATTTTCTTTAAATACACTAATGGTCCTGAAGAGCAATATTTGCAGGAAGAACAAAATGTAACGCTGACAAGCTGCTCCTCAAACGCCTTCAATTCATCCGTTATGAAGGACGTAAAAACGACTATAGCAAAAATACAGCAAGCAAAAATCTCTCTGACGTTCGTAAAACTTTGTGGGACATCAACGCTTTTTCCGTCCACCGTCAAAGAGGCGGAACAAGAGCTTTCCGAAAGCAGAATTCAACTGCAAAATGCCATAGAGTCGTGGCAAGCCAGTCCTCAAAACACTCAGACATATGCGCTTGATGCGATGGAAAATGCTGAAAAGGTTTTACAGATAATTTGGACACTTGCCTTATATGCGTTCGCTACAATTGTCGGAGCTATAGCGGTTGTCACGCTTATTATAGTGATTGTTTTGAAAAAACGTAACGAAAGGCTTTCAAAGAAAACCTAGCAAATGGGAGAAGAACGAGTTTCTTGAAACCACGCTGATGTTGTTATCTTTCAACAAAGCTGGGTGAACTATCCACATTTATATTCTGTGATTGTTAAACTATTATAGAAGAAAAAGTGGTCAATAATTGTTTTAAAGAGAGGGTTTGAATGCAGAAATCCTATTCAAAATTACTAGGTATAGTTGGAAAGCCTAACACGGGCAAGTCAACCTTTTTCTGCGCCTCAACACTAGCGCCAGCCGAAATCGCAAACTACCCGTTTACGACGATTAAGCCCAACAGGGGAATCGGCTACGTGCGCGCACCATGCGTTCACGAAGAATTCAACGTTAAAGACACGCCTGTCAACTCTCTCTGCATGGACGGCATAAGGCTCATTCCCGTAGAGTTCATCGATTGTGCGGGACTCGTGCCAGGCGCTTGGGAAGGACGAGGTCTAGGCAATCAGTTCTTAGACGAAATCAGAAAGGCAGACGCTCTGGTTCACATAATCGACGCTTCTGGAGGAACAAACTGCGAGGGAAGACTGTGCAAACCAGGCGAGCATAACCCGTTGGAGGACGTAAAGTTTCTGGAACATGAAATAACCATGTGGATGGCGAACATACTGAAGAAGGATTGGCCAAAGATTGCCAGAACCGTAGAAGCTGAATCGAAAGACCTTTTCACACTGTTTGGCGAGCGATTAAGCGGCTTGTCGATAAAGCGAAACCACATTTCAGAAGCGACTAGGAGGACTGGCTTGAACGCTGACAAACCTGCCTCATGGAGCGACGAAGACTTCTTAAAATTTGTGGACATGCTGAGACAGATTGCAAAGCCCATGCTGATAGTAGCCAACAAGATGGACGTGCCCGAGGCTCAAACAAACCTCGAGAAGCTTAAAAAATCAAATTACATCGTGGTTCCGTCTTGCGCAGAAGCTGAACTGGCACTGCGAAGAGCGGCAGAAAAACAACTCATCGATTACCGACCTGGAGACTGCAACTTCAAAATAACCAAGCCTGAAAAACTGAGTGAAAGCCAGATCAAAGCGTTGGAAACCATCAGAGAGAAAATCTTGCTAAATTTTGGCTCCACAGGCGTGCAAGAAGCCGTGAACACGGCTTTCTTCAGACTGCTAAGCATGATCACGGTCTATCCAGTCGAGGATTTAGAGCATTTGGCAGACCATAACGGCAGGGTTCTACCTGACGCTTATCTTGTACCTTATGGAACGACAGCGCGCCAACTAGCATACATAATTCACACGGAACTTGGCGAAGGCTTCATCTATGGCGTTGAGGCGAGAGAAAAGAAGCGCGTGGGAGAAGAATACGTGCTTAAAGATAGAGATGTTCTCTCCATAGTGAGTGCCAGAAAAAGAGCTTAACGTTGCTCATGTTCCGAAGCGTCGCTTGCGGCTTTGGTAAGTTCTGACGGCTCTTAAGAGGTCTATTGCGCGAAAATCAGGCCAGTAAGCGTCTAAGAAGCATAACTCACTGTAAGCAGATTGCCATATTAGAAAACCGCTCAGTCTTTCTTCGCCAGAGGTTCTGATGATGAGGTCTGGGTCTTGTTTGGGTAAGTGAGAAGTATAAAGGTATTGTTCGAATAGTTTTTCGTCAACGTCCTTAGGATTTAGTTTGCCCTCGTGGGCTTTTTCCGCGATTTTTCTCGCTGCGTCCACAATTTCTGCTCTTCCACCGTAAGCAAAAGCAAAATTGAGAAAATGACCGTCGTAGTTTTTTGTTGCTTCTTCTGCGTCCATTATGAGTTTCTGTAAGCTTTCAGGCAGCAAGCTTACTCGACCGATAACTTTCACTCGCACCTTGTTCTTGTGTATGCGCTCGTCTTTCAGGATTTTCCGAAATTCATCTTCGGCAATTTGCATAATCTTCTTGATTTCGCTCGGAGAACGTCTGAAATTTTCGGTGGAGAACGCGTAGAGTGTTGTCGATTTAACGCCGAGTTTTATGCACCAATCGAGCAGTCTCTCGACGTTTTCGGCTCCTTTCTCATGTCCAAACCAAGGGTTAAGGTCTTTCTCTGAAGCCCATCTTCTGTTTCCATCTAGAATAATCGCTATGTGTTCTGGCTTCGCACCGTTCTTTACTTGATACCAAAGCCATTTCTCGTAAAGCTTGTACACGCCCATCGCGGACAACAGGGTTTTGAACACTACTTGAACCTCGCATTCTTAAGCGCGGTTGCGCATGGGCATTTGTCGCCGCGCTTCACGGGTAGAGCCTTGACAGTCTCAATTAAGACTTGCTCCAGTTTCGGGAGAATCTGCTTGGAAGCCTTGGACAATTCAAGAGCCGTCAATCGTTTCTGCATACCTGCAGCCATGTTTGAAACATAGCAGATGGTAGCGTAGCACATTTCAAGCTCTCTCGAAAGCACAACCTCTGGAAAACCCGTCATTCCCACCACGTCGCAACCCACACGTCGAAACATCTCGATTTCCGCTGCAGTTTCGTAACGTGGGCCTTCAGTGCAAACCAAAACGGCCTTATCCCAAACCTGTAAACCAGCTTTTCGAGAGTTTTCAATCAGCAGTTTGCGTATTTCTGGACAGTAAGGCTCAGAAAGATCAACATGTGTCACAGGAACCGTGTCATGAAACGTGGCAACCCTAAGCTTTGTAAAATCAACAAAATCATGGGGGACTACTACATCGCCTGGTTTGAAATTGGCGTTGATTGCGCCTACAGCGTTTGTAGCTAGAATCCTTTCAACATGGATCTTATGCAACGCGAAGACGTTTGCTCTGTAGTTTATCATATGCGGAGGAATAACATGCTCGAAACCATGTCTTGGCAGAAAAACCACTTCTTTATCTTCTGTCGTCTTAGAAAGTAGGAAAGCTTCTCCGTAGGGAGTCTTCACATATAGTGGCTTGGCATCTTGAAAGAGTTGTTCGAAGCCCGTTCCGCCAATAATCGCAATCCTAGCTTTCGCCAAATTATTCAACCTGTTCCTTTATCTCTTCGAAGAATTCAGTTGCAGACCGATGAATTACTATTATGATTAGGAATGAGGCAACGCCGATCAGTATTCCAACGATTATGGAGAAAATGAGTTTCTCATAACCCATCTCAGGTCTGATTAAGACGTCGCCTGTTCCGTCAAAAATCTGTCTAGACCAAGCAATAATCACCATCAAAGCTGCATTCCGTAGCAGTCTAGGATCACGTTCAAGATACCAACGTATCGCTCTTCCCAACAGCGTTACACAAACGCCGATCACTATCAACGTGATTGATGCCTTAATAAAGTACCCTATAATTGCAGGAAAAAGGCCAATCCAACCAGCCAAGTTCGAAGGTGCTTCAACGGTTCCAATGAATGCTGCAGCACTTGTCCATCCCAGATAGCCTCCCAACACTATACATATGGCTCCTGCAATAGCGGCGAAGCTTGAAATCTGCACTCGCATGGGTGGCGGAGAGTACTCTTTGCTCCATTGATAGAAGTTTTTGGCGGCTCGATCGACGCCGAACCCCTTTCCGACCATTATCAAGCTTAGGGAGATTATGAGTGCCAATAGGAAGTATTGGACTTGTCCGAAGAAGGAGAGGATCGCAAAAAGCAGGATAAGCACGCCTGGCAATCCTATTGCAACGCGGGAGTAACGTGGGTTGTTGACGATCATTTTGAGGTATCTTGTAAATAATGCTGCGGTTTCTTCGATTGATTCGCTGTGTTTTACGACTACGCGTCTGACTGAAGTGACGGGCACGCGTGATTCTACGAGGGGCAAGACTGCTTCATCTGAGTAGCCGTCTGTGACCAGAATAACCTCTTTTGCTGGGAAAGAGCTCAATAGTTCGCCTATTTCAGCAGCCAGCTTCCTGTCAGAATTGACGCCGCCGTGTTCAGACCCTGATAACGTTGCAATCTCGAAAACTTCTTCAGGTTTCTTCTCGCTTGCTAAACGGTCATACGTGCGTATTGCTTCGAACATTGCGTTTGCGTCTGTCTCTTCTGGGTCATGCAAGGCTAGGGTTACGGCTGCGTTAAGGTTTTCTTCTCTTCCGACGATGGGAGTCTTGATTTGGGCTTTTACGCCTAAATCGCCGTCTCGGTCAACACACAAGACGAGGATTCGTTTTTGCTCTTTTTCTTGCGTTTCTCCCATGCTCTCTGTTTCTCAATCCACTAAGTAGTGCAAGTGAATATTAACTTTAATCTTCTTCTGCGTTGTTTTCATCTTCATTGAGAAGCTTAAATTCTTCTAGAGTCAGCTTGTCGCCTCGCTTTAATTTCTCCCTTGCTTCTGCTTGAAGCTTTTCGCGCAGACTTTCCTCGCTTTTCCTTTTTTCTTGCTCCTCCTCCTCACGGATTTCTCCTTTCGCTTGTTTCAACTGGTTTAAAACCTTGGAGATTTCCGCTTGAACGAGCAGGGTTTTTTCCTTTGCTTGCAGGAAAAGTTGATATAAGCTGTCTGCTTCTGTCTTAAGCTTCTTTGATTCTTCTATTTTGTCTATCATTTTCTTATGAAGCTCTTGGCTTTTCTGTGCTATAGCGGTTAGTTTTTCATGAAAGAGTTTGCCTTTGGCGTCGATTGCTCTGATTTCAGCCTGCAATTCATGAATTTTCTGCACTAGGTGTTCATACTTTTTGTGAATGCCCAACTGAGTTTCTAACTGTTTCACCTGCTCGACGAGTTCTTTCTCTTCCTGCGGAGTCAGAAGTGATGTTTGAATTTCCCAATCTATGCTTTCAACCTCTTTCTGCAGCGATTGATGGCTTCTCAGGGGCTTCTTCTCAGACACAACCTCTCTTTTTTGTCGCAGTTCCTTTATTTCCTTGATTCTTTCACGGATTTTCTCCCTAAGTGCGTTTCGCTGTAGCTTAAAGTCTTGAACTTGTTCGTTGAGCTTGTCTCTTTCATCTCTGACCTTTGCTATCTCGGCTCGTAACTCTTTGACTCTTTCATTAGTCTTGTCTCTTTTGTCAGCCCAGTCTCGCGTTTCCTCGGTTAATTTTTCTCTTTGCGTCTTCAATTCTGAAAGTTTTTGGGCTAATTCTTCAATTTCTTTCTTTCTTTGGTCCCTTGACAACAACTTTTCCTCTTGCCGAGAGCGACTTATTCGAGAATAATCCTAGCGTCGACTGTTTTTGCCCCTTTCTCATACACCATTATCGGGTTTAGATCAAGCTCTTTGATCTCTTGATGTTCCATCACTAATCTTGAGGTGCTGAGTAAGATTTTCACTATTGCCACAATGTCAGCGGGCGGCGTGTTCCTGTACCCCTTCAACAGAGGGTAAGCCTTGACTTCGCTTATCATCTCTCGAGCCTCATTCTTGGTGATCGGCGCGATTCTGAAGGTGACGTCTTTCAAGACTTCAACGAAAATCCCGCCTAACCCGAACATTAAAGCAGGACCAAACTGTGGGTCTTTGATGGAACCAACAATGACTTCTGTTGACTCAGGAGCCATTTCTTGAACCAGTACGCCGACAATCTCGGCCTTTGGGTTGTGTTTGTTAACGTTTTTTAAAATCTGTTTGAAGGCTTCTCTTACACTGTTTGCGTCTCTGAGGTTGATTGCAACACCACCGACATCTGACTTATGAACGATGTCAGGCGAAACAATCTTCAAGACCACTGGGAAGCCGATTTTCTCCGCGAACTTGACAGCCTCAGCCTCGTTCCTAGCCAGCATGAACTTGGTGACTGGAATCCCGTAGTCGGCGCAAACAGTCTTGGCCTCGGTTTCAAGAAGAGCTTTTCTTCCTTGCTCAACTGCTTGTGCAAGGATTTGTGAAACTTCTTTCAAGTTGTCAACCCACCATAAACAAGTCATGTATGCCACGAATTGACTTAAAACCGTTTTCCATCCAGCACATCAATAAGGATTTAGAACAATTCACGCGTAAAAGCAGATTTAAAAAAAGTAAATCGTTTAGGAAAAGGTTATATGGATGGATTATCCAACCATGTCTCATGCGAACACATCCTACACGAAGAATCGTGTTGTTGACAGTTTTGACTAGTGTGTGCATAGGCTTGCAGTTGACTCCTCGTCCGCCGAATGTAGAGTTTACTTCACTGATTGTTTTTCTTGTGAGTGCCATCTTTGGAATTGTCTTCGGGGCTACACTCGCTGTTTTGGTGATGTTTATCAACGGTTTCTTTTCACCTTGGGGGTTTGCTGGGTTGATGTTGCCGTTTCAAGTGGTTGGAATGATAATCGTAGGAGTCGGAGGAGGCATGTATAAACGGGCAAAGGCGGGTTCATATGATGCGGCGTCGTGTCTTGAGACTGCGGTTTTGGGTGCTTTTCTTACGCTTGTTTATGACGTGATTACCAATTTCGGAGTCGCCGTGTCTTACATGCTTGCTGGAACACCTATCTATCTTGCTTTTGTAAGCGCAATTATTTCCGGATCTCTTTTCTCGCTGATACATGTTGTCTCTAACGCTGTGGTTTTTGGTGTGGTCTTCTTTCCGCTCACAAATGCTTTTCAGAAACTTTTGGGAGGTGAACGAAATTGGAGAAAAAAGCTTTTACCTACATAGCCTTGTTCATGCTGGTCTGGGCGATCTCTGGCACTGTTACGGCTGGTTACTATTTCACTCAGTACAACACGTACCAGAACGAGTATCGAAATCTTGCCACGGAATTCAACGCGCTTTCGGGTGCAATCGGAAATCTTTCAGAAGTTATGGAATCCACCTCTTTGCGAGTCAGTATCCTTGTAAGTTATGGGAATGGAACGAAGGTTTGGCACAACAACACGGCGTTGCCTGTTGGCTCAACAGCGTTCACGGCGATACTCGCGGTTGCAGACATTAGATACAAGGATTATGGAGGAGACTTGGGAATACTTGTTACTTCAGTAGACGGGCTAGCCAACAATTCTACCAAAGGATGGTTCTGCTGGTACAGAGACGCCGAAAAATCTGAATGGGTTCTTCTAGATTATTCATGCGCGAAATACATACTTCATCGAGGAGACCTGATTGCTTTTACCTACGCAAGTTACATGACATGGCCGCCACCATCTCCCTCATGATGCGCCCAGCTTTTTTCAGAATCCATGCATCTTTTTTGTTTTCTCGAGCCGTGAGTCGATTCACGATTATGCTGTGGTAAGCAACGCATAGATTTTTGCATCGGCAACCAAGTTTTTGATTCTAGTGTATTCGTTTGGTTGATGTGCTGTCTCGTCTATGGTGCACCATACTACTGCGGGAATGTTGATTTTTCTGAAGTAGGCGGCGCATGTTCCTCCGCCTATTCCACCGACCTTTGGCTTTATCTGTCTGACCTTCTTGATTGCGTCTTCGAGCATCAGGACTATTTTGACTTTTGGATCAGTTGGCTTGGGAGCCACGCTTTCAGTTACGATCTCGATTTTTATTTTTGCGCCCGTTTTCTCTTCATACTCTCTCGCAAGCTTGTTAATGTTGCCCAGCATTTCTTCAAGGTCATAGTTGGGCAGGATTCGACAGTCGAAGTAGATTATGTCCTCGCCTGGTGCGATGTTTATGGCGTCGACGTTCTTTTCTTTCATCGTCGGTTCGAAAGTGCTCGTGGGCGGGTCGAAATACTCGTCTTTCAGCGCGTATTTCTCGTGTAACATTTTGTCTAAGGCTAACGCGTATTCCATGCCTACGCGATGCGCATTTAATCCTTTGTGTGGACGGCTGGCGTGGGTTTGTGCACCTATCGTGCGTATCCTTAGCCATAACGCGCTTTTTTCAGATATTTCTATGAAGCTGCCGTCTTCGTTGCCGCCGTCTGGCACTATTATTAAGTCGTCTTTTTTGAATAGCCCCTGCGCAATTAGATGTTGGATTCCATACTTGCTTCCGTGTTCCTCGTCGGCGACGAAGGCGAGAGCCACGGTTCTCTTGGGTTTTATGCCCAGATTTTTCAATGTTTTAACCGCAAAGATGGAGGCAATGATCGAGTGTCCGTTGTCTTCGCTGCCGCGACCGTATATGCAGCCGTTTTTGATGGTTGGCTCGTAGGGTTTTGTTATGGTCCATAGGGATTCTTCGCCTGGCGGAACGATGTCCATGTGTGAGATTATCCAGAGCTTTTCAGCGTTGTTTTCTCCGTTGTAGTAGGCTACGATGTTGGGTCTTTTCTTAGACGGTACTCTTGCGTCTTCTGCGTCGTAGCGTTCGATTTTGTCGAAGCCTATTTCTTGTAGTATTTTTGTTAGTTTTTCAGCTTTGGCGGATTCGCCTGTTCCACCGTTTTCTGGGCTTATAGCTGGAGTTCGAATTAGCTCGCTTAGAGCTCTGGTCATTTCATCAGTCAGTCTTTCTGCTTCTTGGTTGATCTTGTCAAGTTGCATGGTTTATCACGTTTGTTGGTTTAGGTTATTGTCTAGTGTGTCTTTAATGTTTTTGCAAGAAAAAAGAGTGTTGAAAGCGTGTTTTTAGCTTGTTTCTCGGAGGGCTTTCAGTCGCTTGATTATGTTCGGATGTGTCGAGAACACTTCTGCGATCTTGGCACCCGTAGAGAGTTTTTGTGATAGGATTTCTTCAACCAGTTTCTGGTCGCCTAAACCAGCGACTTTTGCCATCTCGGCGGAGTCTATCGCAGCACGGTCAGGGTCTGTGATGAAGAGTGCTTTGAAGGCGTTGAGGTTTTGTTTTTGTGCTCTAGTTTTTCCCATGTTCTTGGATGCGTGGACTATTTTTGCCAAGCCTGTTGAAAGTTTTTGTGAGCCGTTGTCAACGATAGTTGCGCTGTGTCTGTCAGCGTAGTATTCGCGTAATCGGCTCAGTGAGAGTGTGAATAGGTAGAGGACAAACCAGCCGATTAGGAAGATTATGCCTATGATTGCTCCGCTGCTGCCTTCGTCTTTTTGTCTGTTGTACATGGATGACAGGGTAAGTGAATAGCCCACGTAATAAAGCAGGGCGGGTAATAATGAGACGAACATCATTATTTGCACATCTTTGTGCTTCAGATGGCCAAGCTCGTGTCCGATAACGGCTTCAACCTCGCCAGAATTCAACGTTTGCAGTAGTCCGCTTGTGACGGCTATTCGGCTACCAGATATGGGTGTGCCGTAAGCCATTGCGTTTGGAATTGGAATTTGTGCGAGCATCAGTTTAGGCGTGTTTACGCCGCTTTTTTGGCTGAGGTTTTCAACCATTTGATGAAGCTCTGGGTTTTCATTTGCGGGTAATTCTTTCGCGCGGTAGAGAGCGCCGATCAAGTATGGGGAGATCAGCCACTGCACAACGTTTAAGCCTATAACAAAGATGGCTAGGGTGGTTATGGTTAATGAGCCTACTAGGCTTAGGATTACGGCTAGAAAGAGCGTGGATAAACCGAATATGACGGCTAGGGTTCCAACCATCGATAAACGAAGTTTCCAAAGCTCCATTATAATACACCGACTTTTTGCATGAGATGATGGCTGCTTATATTTGTTACGATATGAAAAAACTGTTTTTCGCAACGACTTAACAGCCGACGCATCTGTTGTTTACTAGCTTAGGCGCTTTAATACTCTCAACGCTATCAAAGTTATCCATTTGCTTGGCTTGCCCTTTGCCTCGATGTTTGTGTGCATCCTTCCGACTGGCGCGTTTTCGAGTATCCAAGTACCGTTTTTTTGACGCTTTTGCATCAAGATTTCAACGGCGTCAGTTAGGCGTTCGTCTTTCGTGTAGCCAAGTTTTGTGAGAACGTCTAAGCCGCGTAGGATATTATACCCGAAAGATGGAAAGCCAAGTTTGAGCCATGCTTCCCTGATGACTTTATAATCGTGATGGTCTGCTTTGAAGAGTCGGTGCATGAGTATGAATTCAGCGCCTTCTTCTACTGTTTTCCTTATTTCTCTGGTCAGGTCTTGTTTTGGGATTTCACTGCAAGCTTCCATTGCGCAGATTGTTCCCATGAAGCAGCTATGTTTGTCTTTGGCATGTGCTGGCCAGTATGGGCATTGCCATCCACCGTCTTCCATTTGAATCTTCACGAGCCAGTCTAAAGCATGTTGTACTCTATGGTCGTCTTTGTAGCCGATGCGAATCAACGCTGCCGACATGTTGCCAGTCAAACAGGACATTTGTTGCTGATAGTAGGCTTGTTTTGCCCACTCTTTGGGTGGCAGTGGGGGAAGTTTTCTCCCTTTTTTCTTTCGCCTTTCGTATTCTCTTAAAAGTTGTTCCATGCTAGAGCCTGCGTAGAAGCCGCCTTCGTCCAATTGAAATCTAAAAATGAACTCGCAAGCTTTTCGAATTCGCTCGTCAGTTTTATCCATTCCTAAATGACCTAGAATCATTATTTGCCAGTAAGATGACTGGTATTTTGGGTGATAAGGTTTTGTTGGGTCTTGCCAGTAGCCTTCGGCATGCTGTTTTAACAAGATTTTGGCTACTACCTGAGAGGTTGGGATTGCTTTCTTTGCTGCCGCTAGCTGTGGGTCTTTTTCGTTTTTGTCCAAGATATCACGTAGGGTGAAGTATCTCACTGAGGGGCTGGTTTCTTCGAGAAGCCAGTTGATTGGGCTTTCGTTTAGGAGTTTTTGCCAGTTTATCATGAAATAAGCTCCTCATGTGTAGAGTTTTTTGTGGCGGGCCCGACGGGAATTGAACCCGCGACCTACGGATTAAGAGTCCGCCGCTCTGGCCTGACTGAGCTACGGGCCCGCTCATTTTATCATATTTAGTCATTTGGTCTTTTTAATAAGTTTACCTTAATATCTTAACAGTTTTAAGTGCAAGCCTGTAAGTTTCATTGTATTGGAGAGAAAGTGTGTTGGGCGAAGTCGTGTTCGTTGGACTTGGTTTGCATGATGAAATGGGAATAAGCCTACGTGGTTTAGAAGAGGTTAGAACCGCTGACCACGTGTTCATCGAGTTTTACACGAGTTTGCTACCTGATTTTGCAGTAAAACACTTTGAAGCTTTAAGCGGGAAAAAGTTGCGTGTCGTTGCTCGCAAGGAGCTTGAAGACGAAAACGGCAAAGCAATTCTTACCGCAAGCCAAACGGGCAAGGTGGTTCTGCTCGTTCCAGGCGACCCGCTCATAGCGACAACGCACGTTGCCTTGCGGGTAGAGGCTGAGAAGCGTGGAATAAAGACCCGCGTGGTCCACGGCGCTTCTGTCCTCTCTGCAGTCATAGGCTTGTCAGGCTTGCACAACTACAAGTTCGGCAAGAGCGTGACTATACCGTTTCCTGACACGGTTGTTTCTGAAACTCCATACACGGTGATTGCGCAAAACCAGAAACTTGGTTTGCACACGTTTTGTCTTCTAGACGTTAAGGCTGAAGAAAAACGATACTTAACCATACGAGACGGACTGGAGTTGCTGTTGAAAGTTGAAGAAAAAAAGAAACAAGGAATAATCAAACCAGACAATGTCGTGGTTGGGGTTGCCCGAGCTGGAAGCAACAACCCAACCGTTAAAGCAGGCTTTCTTGAAGACCTTTTAAAATTCGATTTTGGTGCGCCGCCGCAGACGCTCATCTTTGCAGGCAGTTTACATTTCACTGAGGCAGAAGCGCTCATTGTTCTAGCCGGTGCGCCTGAAAGGATCAGGAAGATGGTTCAATGAGTCTAGAAAAACTCGTGTCAAAATACATTACTACAGCAGAGCAGGTTTTTTATGAACTGCGGGTTACGGATGTTTGCGTTAATGTAGCTGTGGAGGAAGTTCGTGAGGTTTTGGAGTTTGCTAAAGACTATTTAAAAGACGCCAAGTACTACAGGGATAAAGAAAAGTTTGAAGTAAGCTTAACTTCAATCGCTTACTGCGAAGGTTTATTGGATGCGTTGCGTTTGTTGGGCGCGGTGAAGTTTGAATGGCCTGCGAAAAGAAAAACAGAAAAGTAGTGCTAGCCGCAGGCGTGTTCGACCTGCTACATTTCGCTCACGTGAAGTATCTGGAAGAAGCAAAAAAGGCGGGTGGACCGAACGCTGAGTTAGTGGTCATCGTAGCCAGAGACAGCACGGTCGAGAAGAGACGCGGCGAGAAGCCCGTGATACCTGAGAATCAACGATTAGCTCTTGTCGACTCGCTGAAAGTGGTTGACAAGGCGATTCTTGGGTATGAAGACCTGAGCATAGACAAAGTCGTCGAACGAATCAAGCCTGACATGATCGCTCTAGGATACGACCGAAGCGACCTCGCACGAACCGTGAAAGATTACGTGAAGAAGAAAGGGTTGAACATCAAAGTCATAAGAATCGGCAAGTTCGGGGAAGACGAGTTAAATAGCTCTTCAAAGATCAAGCAGAGGATTATCGAACATTACAAAAGATGAGCCTCCCATGTTTAAGAACTCTAAAATGTACATGCCTACCTACATCCTAATCGTCATAAACGTAGCTGTTTACGTGTGGACTGCTTTTCTCAGCCAGAACTTCATCAGCATAAGTGACGATGTTATCGCTCAGTATGGACAATATAACTATTACGTCTTGTATGGTGGAGCATACTGGCAGCTCTTCACCGCTATGTTCGTGCACGTCAGCATCGTCCATATCGCAGGCAACTTGCTCTTCCTCCTCATCTTCGGACTCAGAGCAGAAGAAATGTTTGACATCAAAGAATACCTCTTAATCTACCTCCTAAGCGGGCTAGCGGGAAACGTGCTCACCCTGCTTTTCGGACCAGACATGATTTCAGCCGGAGCCTCAGGAGCAATCTTCGGAATGTTCGGAGCAGTAACGATCTACGTCAAAAGAGCAGTAGGTCAGTCGATAATGACCGCGCTCATGTACGCCTTCTTCCTGCTAGTGCTAAGTTTTGGCGCAGAAGTGAACGTTCTAGCGCATCTAGGCGGCTTGGTCGTTGGATTGTTAGCAGGTTACGCTTTCGCGACCACTCGAAGAAAACCAACAACATACCAATACCGCTACTCATACTCAACCTAGAAGCAACCGACAACCTTGCATAAAACACATTTTCGCTCGTCTCATTCACACCTAAAAAACATGTAGAGCACCGAATCCCACAACAGAAAACGTTCAAATCCACACGCAAGCCTATTTAGAGTCTAATAGAAATTCATTGCAAAAAACCTATAGGGGGTAGGTCTGTACTGGCTGTTTTCTGCGCTAAACAAACATCGAAAAACCAAATAAACCACGCTTAACGCGTGATTTCCTGCTCCTCTTCATCTAAGCCCGTGACCTCGACTTCTTCCTCTTTAGAGCCTTCACCGTTCGCACTGCCCAGAACATGGTTGCAGTACGGACAAACGTTCACGAGCTTTGCCTTCCCGCCGCTAAAATCAAGCATGGCCAAGGGCTTGCCAAAGACTTTCTTACATCTGGGGCAACTGATCAGCATCGAGTTCTCCCTTAAAGGCTGAACTTTGCCGTTACTAGGCTTGTTGACATGCTTAACCACGGACACACTATCTCTCCTACCATGCCAAAAATCGTAAACCAAGGCAATTCCACTCCAAACCAGAGGCGCTGCCAAGCAGACATAGATCAAGCGCTCAAAACTCCAGAAAGGCGTGGCCCAAGCAAAATCAAACTGCAAGCCATAATGGTACAAGTCACCATGAACGATACCGTCAATCCTGTTCAACAACCACATCACAAAGACCGCGCTAACCACCCACATCGCGATGACTAAACGCATCAACCATGAACGATCGAGAAACCCACGAATATTCATGTTCCAAACCCGAACAAAAAACTAGGCATTGAAAAAAGAAAAACATTATGACTTCAGAATCCGAATTCACTAACACTATTGCAAGTAAATCTTCTTCCTCTCACTCAAAGCCCAAACCCAAAACGCACAAACAACCACAGAAACCGTGCCTAACAACGCCAACTGCAAACTGCTATTCCAAAACCCAAACAATCTACACCAGGGCATCCACCACCAAACTGCATTGTCACTTGGTAAACCTCCACCCCATAAAACAAACCACAAAACATCCTCTAAACCACCTAGAGAGAACAAGCAGACGCTCAAGAACAGACCTAAGCCGACTTTAGCGTCTCTGCCTCTTTTTTGTGACCCAAACCAGTAAACAAATCCGACAACACATCCGAAAATCACAAACACGCATCCAAAGACACTCCAATAGAACCCTGCCCAACTATAACTGAAACACAAGCCGTAACCGTACAGAACTCGGTGGACCACAAAATCCAAACCTGCCATAAACACGAAAAACAGAAACACTAGGAAGCCTAGAACCAGACTTTTCCAGAAGCCGGCGAGCCTTGCTGACATGGTACAAACCCACGAAAAAACGGTTCTGTACCATCAACTGAAAAGCAATATGAAAGCATCTAAACTGGAATTCGATTCAAAATCTACTACCAGCAAGTTTGGGTGTGGCGGTTTGGCAGGGTTTATTCTTCTAAGTTGCGGTTATGTAGGCGTTCATGCTCCCAAGCCGCAAAATCTGCTGGGGGTTCGATGATTTGGTCTTTTGGTTTTCTTTCCAGTCTTGCTGCGTCGTTCGGGCATCCCGTGACGCAGAGTCCACAGCCGATGCATTTCTCGCGGTTCACGACTGATACGCCGTTTTTTGGGGTTATGGCGTGTACTTGGCATCTTTTTATGCATGTTCCGCAGTTTAGGCATTTTTCTGGGTCAATGACGGCGTAGTAGTTGGCGTGGGCTACGCTGTTTTGTATGCCCCAGTCGGTGATTCCGCGGAGGATGCCGCAGCAGCAGCCGCAGCAGTTGCAGATGTAGCCGAAGTTTTTGGTTATGTTGCTTACGGTGTGGACGAGGCCGATTTCCTCGGTTTTGTCGAGAAAAGCGAGTGCTTCTTCTTTTGAGATGTCAAGCGGATGTGGTGGGCGTGTGTTCTGGGAGAAGCTGAGGCATGTTCGTGGTGGGAAGGTGCATCTGCGTTTTCCGATTTGGTCTTGTTGTACTCGGCAGATGCAGTCGCGGAGGTGGAAGGTTTTTGAGTTTAAGAGAATTGTGCGTACGTCGTCGTATGGGAGGATTAGTTCGGTTTTTACTGCTTTTTGTGCTGGGATTACGCGGTGTAGTGCGGGTTGTGGTTGCATGATGGCTTTTGCTCCGCCGTTAGCCAGATAATCTTCAACTAGGTGTGCGAGTTCGTGGTCCATGGTTTCTAGTTGTTCTTCGTAGATGCCTACGATGAATGGTGCTAGTCTGAGGGTTGGTTTTCCGTCGTGTTTTTCGTGCCATAGTAAGCCTCGTTTGACCATGTTGGTTAGTGTTTGTTCTGCTTTGTCGGGTGATATTTTGGTTCGTTGGATTATGGTGTTTACTGGTTCGAATTTGCGTGTTAATTGACTGGCGATTCGGGCTTCTTCGGGGGTGAATATTTTTTTGAGGATTTTGATTTCGGTGTTTGTTTGGGTTCTTGGGAAGCCGTTTGGGAGTTTGTCTAGGGCTTTGGCGAGTTGTTTATAGACATCTTCAGTCAATCAGGATTCCTCTCTGTTTGTTGTGGTACGATTGTGTGGTTGGTTTGTGTAAAAGGTTTCGCTGTTATAGGTTTGTTTGTTGGTTTTGGTGTTTTGTGATGTCGACAGGCTCTCTCTGAGGGGTTTAGATCCTCTCTATTTATTGGTTAAACATGAGGTTAGTGTTTAAATGCTGGGTTGGTTGATTCCTCCGTTTTTGTTCTATGAATTAGCGTGTGATAGCCCTAGGATTTAAGCAGGGTCTCAGAAGTGTGACTTATTGTATGCGGATGGTTTGGCTTGAAAAACAGTCAATACCGCCTACCCCGTCATAATTTCTATTTTGGGTTTTCCATGTTTGTTTGAGGCTGAAAAGCAGCCAATACGGACCTCCCCCCTAGGTTTCTGCAGTTGCTAACAGCGGATGAGATGGATACTGTAAGAAAAATCTATGACGAAGCTAAAAGCCTCTTGGAGCAAAGATACAGAGTTCTTCCATAGACTGCCCCCTCAAGATTGGCACCTGTATAAAATGCACGGCGCAGACACCAAGAAACCACTTTCTTATAAACTACCATAGTGCGCGCTTTCTCTTGATCTACGAGCTTGAGCGTGCGAAGAAGCCATACGTGTTTAAGAGCGAGACATGCGTTAGAAAGGTGTCACAATGGCGCATGTTTATGTCTCAACCTGTTTATGGAACAATAGTGAACTATCGAATAGGCGGAAGAACACAGATGCTAAACTGGTGTCTCATCCAGATCATAGGTGAAACCACTTTCTCTAAGGCAGGTCAACTCATCGGACGAAAGGTGGTTCTGAAGTATGGAAAGAACAGCTTCATAGGCAGAATCGTGGGCTTGCATGGCAAGAAAGGCGTTGTCACAGCCAAATTCCGTAAAGGAGTACCCGGACAGGCCATAGGAGCAAGAGTCGAACTACTCAGCTAGAGCGCGCAATCACTTAAAAACTCGTATATTAGCGCGCGCTTCGATTTTATATTTGTACTTTTATAATTTGTCATGGTGCAGGAGGGAGGAACGGAATGCTGTTTCTAACGGAGCAACATTCTTGTTCGCCTCAACTCCTCTTTTGTGTCTTTAAACAAAATTCAAAAACTGACCTCAAAAGTCATTTATATAGATTGAACTAGTGCTTAGAATCAAATAGTTTTGTAATTTGAAACATAAGTTTTTGTTTTGTTTGTGCGTAAAGTAGATTTATATGTGTGAATAATAGAAGGTTCAAGAAAAGCCCTGGTAGTGTAGTCTGGTTAGTTTATGCGGTTGTCGCTACGCAGAAGATGCTTGTATATGATTATATTTATATAGACAATAACCACACGTACTACTGGAAATGCTCCAACGAAGGGGATGGAAAGTTCATGTCTCGAAAAACAGAGCAGCCTGCTGCGAAGGTTGAAGAACAATCCATTCCAAAGTGCCACTAATTTTCGTAGGCCACGACAGTCAAGACGCGGAATTAGCCGAAGCATTTGGTAAACTCGTTAGTAGTGTAAGTGCGGGAGTTCTGAAGATATTCCGTTCCTCCAACAAGAAAGGCACGCAGGGAATTGAATATGGAGTAGAATGGTATCCAAAGCTAATGGAGAAACTAGAATCAGCATCAGACATCGTGTGTTTGTTAACAGAACGCAGTATAGAACGACCATGGCTTCTTTACGAAGCAGGTGTAGCAAAAGGGAAATTAAACACGCCTGTATATGGCGTCGCGCTAGGCATACCGCTAAATCGAGCAAATACAGGACCATTCGCACAATTCCAGAATTGTGATGACGACGAGGAATCACTAACAAAACTCGTTATGCAGTTGGTTGAGCGAATTCCCGGTTCAGCGCCTGACCACGATGCCATTTTGATGCAGGTGCGCATATTCAAGGAAAGCGTGAAGAAGAGCTTGGAGAAACTTGCTCCCAAAAAAGGTGCAAAAAGCGTGAACGGATCCGAAGGAGAGACATCTGTCCCAAAACTCTTCGAAGAGATAAAGGTCATGTTTCAAGATCTGCCTGCTCGAATTGAGCAAAGAATTTCGGAAAGACCTATGCGAAGTCGCAGACTTATTCATCCTATGATGCTGGACGATATGATTCATTACGTCGAAAGAGAGCCTGGAGACCCTATAGGCATCTTGTTGTTATCCAGTGCCTTTCGTGATGAGATGCCATGGTTTTACGAAATGGGAATGGAAACTTACCGTGCAATGAAGTCTGGCAATCCCAAACAGGCAGAGGATGCCCTTCGAGATTTCCAGAGAATGACAGAGACGATGATGGAGACGATGATGCATGGACCGTTTCTGGAATCATCTGAAATCTCGCCCAAAACCTTAATGGTCATGCGTGAAGTTCTGGAGCGAATTATCAATCGCTATCATAGGTTGCGGAGAGTCAACAAATCGTAAACGGCAAAGGGAAATGTACCGACCTTAAACGATCAAGGTTCACTCGGCGGGAGCGTCTTTATTTATTCATATCTTAAGTAAATGATGCTTACCAAGAAAGCTTAATTAGCTAAAATAGTTCCTATTCATTCGGCGCCTTTAGGCCAAAATGATAGCCCTGGTAGTATAGTCCGGTCTAGTATATGCGGCTGTCGCCCGTAGGACCCGGGTCCAAATCCCGGCCAGGGCGCCACTTCATTCTCGTTCTTTCTTTATAACAAGCCTATTAGTCGCTTGATTTAGGTTCTTCATGCTGGGCGGTGTCAAGGTTTTTAATGGCTTTCTGAACTGCTTCATTACCCTTTTTCTTGAGAGTTCCCCATTGCGATATTAACTCTTCAATCTCCTCATCTGATGATGCAGGCTTTGCTTTGCGTTTCTCACGATTCTCCTTATTATTCTCATTGTCTGACAAACTATTTTCCTCCTCCTTTATCCTCCAGCTTTTAGCTCTTGTATCTTGGCTACAAGTTGATCAATAAAGGCAGCTTGCTCTTTTATGGTTTTTTCCAAATCCAGTATTCCCGCTTTTCCTTCATTGTACAAAGTTGATGCCTTCTTGGTCGTTTCCACCACTTTTTTTGTGGCGCTAACCACTTCTCTCGAAGCTTCCGCTGCGTTCCTTGTGGCGTCTCGAGTTTGCAGTTGCGCTCGTTCTGTGTTCTGTTGAAGAAAGTAGAACCCTATCACCGCCGTGATCCAGCCGCTGAACGTTGCAGCCAAGCTCTCCATACCCGCGTAGCCAAAAAAGATTGCTCCTATCACACCGGCAAACATGATAACGAGAAACCCTCCGATGAGCAGCATCGCCAGCCCGTATCTATGGTTCTCAGTTGACTTCTGAACTCCTTTTGCTTGCTTCTGAGTCCCACTCATTATCCATCTAACTCCATATTCTCTTATTCCTACTAACTAATAATTAAAGCAATATGTGTTTTTACCTTTCTATACAACCCACCGTAGAAGCAAAAGAACAGCCAAACACCATTGCATGTTTATTTATGTGTTTCCTGAATCGTAGAATTTTCTGAGCAATGTGAGAACCCTTGTTGACCAATCATGCTGTCGATGTCTCACGTTTCGCCAGTTTTCTGAAAGTGGAAAGTAGACCGACATGCTTGCTCGAGGCCCAAAATCCCACAACCCTTCACTGTTTCTCTGTTTCCACAACCAGTCAACAACGCCATCTGCGTACGTGCGCCAGCTTGGAAAACACGAGAGTATCTCCAGAGAAGTAAAAAGTCTGTCCAGCATTCCAGCCGTGAATCTGCGAGGAAGACGTGACAAGGGTATTTCCAAGTATCCAACGCCATCCACCCTGTGCCATACCCAGCTAACCAAAGCGTTCTCAAGAGTCTTCGATAGTCTCTCTGCTCTAGAACCGAGCAACGTCAACTGGTACCTGTTATTTAGCACGAGATAGCTGTCCTTCATAGACGCACCTGTCAACTTTTCGTGTACACGTATCTCAGCTTCCGCATTGTACTTGCCCGAAGCAAACGTGCGTTCCGCAATTGTAGCCCACAGTTGCCATGGCTCATCAAGTATCGACAAATTCGGGTCGATTCTGGCCAAGGTTGCGGCAACAAACAACTGCGTACCCGTAGCCCACCGATTGTTCCGTTCTGCAGGATCAGGAAACTCGACTTCTCCTTCAAGAAGACATGAAAGATAGTCTATTGCCTTATGAAAAACCAGATCAGAAGCCTCCAAGCCTAAGGCTAATCCTCTCTCGACAGCTGCTTCGGTCGTCGCAATTTTGCCCTTGCTCTTCGTTGCCGAATGAAACCTTCCCCAGTCTCCATCCTCCCTCTGCTCGTTTTTTAGTTCCAGAACCCATCGGCTCTTCAACATCTCCTTCCGCGCTTCAACAAACAGGTCTGCCTTAGAAGACATTTTCAAAACGTCTCGCATAAGACGAAAACGAGCCACACAATTTGGGCATTCCTGCAGAATACGGCGCGCCGTTTCTTCGACCGTCTCAAGTTCCTTCATCTAACATTTCTCTCACAGAAACACTCATCAATTCGCCAACTAATCAGGTCTTGTCTTCTTTCTTCTCCTCTTCTTCAATAAGACGCTTAAGCTTCTTCTCCATCTTCAACTCGTACGTGTGCTCCTTAACAGGAGGAGGCAAACCTTCCCTCTTAAAAAGCAAGTTCGGCGCAACAATACGCCTCTCCCCCTTCTTGACTTCCACTTTTTCACCGTAAACATCATCCTCAAAAGCCTCCAACGCCTCCACAACCCAGTTACCCTTGCTCTCTGTTATGATTTTGACTTTATGTTTGCCCTTGTAATACCTGATTTCTCCACTCATGCCAGCACACCACACTATTGTTCTACCTGTGGGTTGATATAAAATGCTCGAAAAACTTCGCCATGAACTAAATTATCCGTCCAAAACCATCAACACAAAAACAAAGAACACAACAACTTTTTGAAATAAACATGTACAGAAAACATAAGAAACACTTTCAACATCATTCTTAATGACAAAACTTGGCGTTCTCCCAAATCACCACCAACAAACCCTCAACAAGCACGTGGCTAGACGACATCCTAAAAAACGCAAGCCACATGTCGGGAATAGATTATGAAGAAGACCTCCGCATAACCGAAAAAGCATCAAGAAGCAGCCTATGTGTGCTCTGCAAAGGCTCACGCTTCCTCTGCGGCAAAACAAGCTGCCCCATCCTCCTAAAAATCCACCACTTCCTAAGAAGCGTACCCCTGACCCACAGCGAAGACATAGACGGCGCGTCACCACCAAGCGTGTTCATCGGCAGAATCGGCTACCCAAACGTCTACGCCGGGCCACTCGTACCCCCAGTAGAAGAAGACACAAGCCTCTACGATCTACCAGAATACTGGTTCGGCAGGTCGATGGACGAAATCGTAGGCTTCCGCTCCATGCTCATCCGCGGCAAACACCGCGTCAACGTAAAAGAATTCGAACAAGCAGGAAGAATAATCGAAAAAACCCGCGAACTCGGACTAGCCACAAGACCCGTAAACGTAGAACTCCTACTCAAGAAGAAACCACGCGGCTCCATACTCCTAGACGACGAAGTCCAGCCGTTCGGACCATCAGCACCCATCCGCGATTTGCAAGTTGGAAACACAAGATGGGACCAGCATGTTGAAAAAGCCTACAACGACACCGACTTGAAGGCTACGCAAGCCGTACTAGAACTCTACGACAAAAACGTGCTCGTCACAAAAATCCAAAGAGCCTTCAGCGTCGGCGCATTTGGATTAGAAGAAAACAGACGACTTGTGCCAACACGCTGGAGCATAACCGCCGTAGACGATATAATATCAAAAAACCTGATTAAAAAAGTCAAAACCTGCCCAACAATGAACGAATATCGCATCTACGAATCTCGTTATCTAGACAACATCTTCGAAATCCTCATGATACCTGCAGCGTGGAGCTACGAGGCTATGGAAGCATGGTTCCCAGGCACCGTGTGGAACCCTAACGGCAGAAGCGTAGCTATCTTCTCAGACTGGGAAGGACACGACGGAAGAACAACGTACGCAGAAATAGGCGGATGCTACTACGCCGCAAGACTAGCAGTCTGCGACCAACTAGTCAAGGAAAGACGCCAAGCCACAGTGATCGTGCTTCGCGAAGCGCACCCAGGCTACATCATGCCCGTCGGCGTGTGGCAAGTGCGAGAGAACGTGAGAAACGCCATGCGACAAAGACCATACAAGTTTAACACGCTGGAAACAGCGTTAAGATGGGTTGGAACGCGCTTCCAAATTCCGCTACAACGATGGATAACACAGAGCGAACTACTGAAGAACGCGCTCTTCCAAAGGAAAATGACAGACTATTTCACAAGCAATAGCTTCGCTTAATCTTCTCCCAACAGAAGCAGCAAACCACACAGAATGTTCAAAACTCCAACAAAACCCAGCGCACCCATGAATATGATGCTGACTCTCGTGGAAAGAACAGAATCCTGCGGCACCAAAAGCAAGTACGCACCGAAAACAAGAACTAGAACACCACAAGTAAACATCAACCCACTAAGTTTTGAACCCAACCTGCGAACAACGTTGCAGACTTGAAGTCGCTCTTCTCCAATCGTGTTTTTTAACAGGTGCTGCTCCTCTTCCTCCATCATTCCCTATCAATCCACCGTATCCCGCGTGATGCACAGCAATCCTGCAACTAGATAAGCTATGCTCACTATAACGGCTATCCCAAAAACAAACCACATCACATTCGTCGACAACGTAATCGGCAAGGAACCTAACATTAAAAGAACAGCCGACAGAACAGCAAATGCACTGAAACCAAAATTAATTCCTCCAACTGCGAGATAGGCACGACCATATCCAACCATTCTCATGTAATACACAACCAATCCAAAAACAAACAACTCTGCACCTATAAACAAGGTACCAGGATCCAAGAAGAAGATAAGCAGCAAGGAAGTCGCTATGCCCAAAAGGGGCGTCAAGGGGTATAATGGAACCTTGAAGGGTCTCACCAAACTTGGTTTGTCTCTGCGCAGCTTGACCAATGAAAGATTAACGAAAATGAAGCCGATTATGAAACCAAAATCAGTGGCGTAGGTAACAAAGTTGACTATTCCTGTTGCCGCGAACGCGGCTGTAAATACTGATCCTATCACAACTGCTACGTGAGGAGTGCTGAAGCGTCCATGCAGGCTAAATAACCGTTTAGGAAAATAGCCGTCTCTGGCTAATGCATAGGCCACTCTTGAATGAGCCATGATAGAAGTGTTAACCGAACTCAACGCAGCGATGATGCCTGCCACCGTAACGATGCCCAGCCCAACAGGTCCCATAAACTGCTCTGCAACATAACCCAAAGGCGACTCTTTGCCCACCAGCTCCGCAGGCTGAACAATCTTAAACACGACAAACGCAATCGTTGTGTAGATCAAGATTAAAATCAAACATGTTAACAGAATTGCGCGTGGGATGGTTTTGCCCGGGTTCTTGATCTCCGCTTGTGCTACTGCTATGGATTCTCCTCCTAGATACACGACAAATATGAAAGCGGAGGCTCGGAACACGCCTAAGAAGCCTTCTGGTGCGTTCAGTCCGAAATTGCCATTTCCTTGACTTGTTAGGAGACCAGAAACGATGAACACGCCTAAAAGACCCAGCAGAAGTATGACTAATGCTGTTTGCGTCATTCCTGTTTCTTTCACGCCTTTTATGTTGATTGCAGTGAATATTGCAACTGTTACGGCTGCAGTCAAGGGCACGTTAATTGCTGGGGTGATGTAGGATATTAGATAGGCGAAACCAACAGCGGAAAAAGCTGCGTAGAACATGTTACTTATCCATTCAAACCATCCCGTTGCGAAAGAGAAAAAACCGCCGAAAGAAACTTTCGCGTAAGTGTATTCACCACCAGCACTCGGCAAAGCCGCGCCAAGTTCCGCGTAACTTAACATAGTAAACAGGTTTATTATTCCACACAGGACCATGGCTATTATGAGCGCCGTGCCTGCAAGCGTCGCTGCATAACCTAAAGTCACAAACACGCCAGCGCAAATTGCGCCGCCTATTCCCATCATCGTTGTCTGAAGGAGCCCAAGCTCTCTCTTCAAACTTTTCCTGCCCATTTTCAGTACCCTCCATTCTCTTCCTGAACAAGAAGCAACCCACTTAGAATCGAGAGCATCCCAAAAACCAAGAGCAAGAACATGGAGAGCGAAACCTCTTCAGGCACAATCGACAATGCTTCCTGTATTGACTGGCTTACATAAACCAGATAGGCAAATATACAAGCTAACCCGCCTAGGCTACATTGTATTCCTCCGATAAGCATTGAAACTGCTTTTCTGGCGTTTGTCATCAAACTTCACCATCGAGCGATGATGATCGCAGCGAAAGTGTCTAACACACCAACTGCAATCATCAGAACTGCAACTGCCCAAAGATACTTGTTCTCAAGAAGTATGCCAACGTTCAAGTACCCAGCCACAGCCAACGCCGCCACGCCCAGCAGAATTATTCCTGCCATTATGATAAACCCGCCTACAACAGCTAAGAGTTTCTGCAAACTAAAATGTCTGTGAATCAATTACCGTTCACTCTAAAGCATAGTTCACTCAAAAGAAGGCTATATAAGAATTTGGCAAATACGACTTCATAGAATTCGAACGAGCATGAAGAAAACTGGAACATTGATAACGCATTTAAGTCAAACCCTCCCTTATCATCCAGAATGGTGAAAACTTGTCTCAAGAAACTAAGCTGGTTCTTCCATTCTCCACTTTAGCATCGGATCGCACCGAAGCATTCTCAGACGAGGTAGAGAAAGCCGCCATCTTCTGTCTCGCTGAACTGGAGAGAGAGAAGGGCGGCGGAATCGTCGCAAAACAGTCTCCAGAAAAAATGAATTTCATCTCAAAAGTTTCTTATCCATTCTGGCTTCTTCCTTTCCACGAAACCAGCCTAATCTTCGACGGTTTCAAGATGACCTCACTGAATCTATTGTACCCGATCATTCAAGACATTAAAGCCTTCATCGACGGCGTAGAAAGAAGCCGCAGTTCACGCCAAGCCTACCAAGCTTTTCTCTTGGACCATTCGAACTGCTTTCAACCTTCAAACGAGGAAGAAACCAAAACCATCGAAGGACTCATCACAGACGCAACTTTTCAACAGGATTTCAACTCGTACCTTTCTAAGACTAAACCCTTCAACTTGCCTTCGTCTGAAATAGCAGTCCTTCCACCGATGATAAATGAAGCATTCATTCTATCCGCACACAAAGAATTAGAAAGCTTGCGTGCTAAATTCGTGAACGAAGTTAATAATCTCAGCAAGAGCATGAAGCTTCTCAACGCGGCCACGAAAGACTTCGTTGAAACCGTTCAAGACGAAATGAAAGAAGTTAAGGATGAGTTCGAGAAGGAACTTGAGAAACGTCTAGGTCCTGTTGAAGGACAAGTGAGAGAAATTCGTCGCAAGTGCGACGCTGAGATAACACTTGCTTCCAAGAGTTTTGAGAAGGAGCTTTTGCAGTTGCAGAAAGAAAAAGTCAAACGCGAAAAAACGAGAGACCAATTGTCTCGGAAGATTGCTCATGCTCAAGCACAAGCAAAAACCAGTGCTGCCAGAAAAGATGATGTTGGCGAGCGACGGTGGAAAGAAGAAAAGAAGAGACGCAAGAAAGAACATTCCAACGTCGAGTCTGAGATCAAGAAGCTTGAAAGACAGATAAAGGAAGCTGAAGACAAAAAATCCTCCGAACTCTTCAGAATCAAATCAGAATGCGACATTAAAGTTCAAGAGGCAACAAGAGAGTTAGTTGAAATCGAGGCTTCACGGGACGCCAAGGTTCAAATCCTCACACAAGAAATGGAGAAGATTGAAGGGTTAACCGCGACGATAATCAAACAGATCGACAGCGCCGCAAAGCTCAGAGAAGCATCGATATTCACGTTTGAAAAATACGGTATCCCACGAAAATACGATCAGATCGCGTTGGTCTACATGCCTTTTTACCTGGTCTGCTTTCAGTCTGGAACTAGAAAGCGCTACGTGTATTTCCCGCCGTCGAACGTGAACAACGTGAAGTTTTCTGTCAAGCTCAAGGGAGTGTTGGGCATGGCTAAGGTCAAGCAATTGTTTAGTCCGCGCTCAGATGCCGTGGTTTCACTCCTGAACAAGCTTCCCTTTATGCTAGAAGAGAACGCGGTTTTTGAGAGGGAAGTCAGCGAAAAGGCTGCAAAAGCTGATATGCTTCGCGCAAAGGACGCCTCCGAATCGATCAGAAGCGGGTTGATTAGACTGAAAGAAGAGGGTTGGCTTTCAGAAAAAGAGTATGAAGCATTCAATCACGAACTAGAGTAAAGCTGCCATGAAGACATTATTACAGTTTTTCCTTGTATTTGGCTATGGCGTAGTTCACTATTTTTTTCGCTTCTTCTGCGTTCTTCCATTCTTTGAACTTCACCCATTTGTGCGGCTCCAGTCTCTTGTAGGTTTCAAAGAATTCCTGAATCTCTCTTAACTGATGCGGATGAGCATCTGTGATGTCGTTGTAACCTTCGAATCTGGCGTCGTTCACCAACACTGATAACACTTTTGCGTCTTCTCCCTTCTCGTCTTCTATTATCAGTGTACCTATGACTCTGACTTTGACTATGCAGCCTACTTCGAGTGGCTCATAACTTAACACCATAATATCAAGCGGGTCGTTATCATCTGCCCACGTTTGCGGGACAAAACCATATTCCACGGGAAAAGCTACTGAGGAAGGAATTATTCGATCAAGAATGAAAGATTCCCATTCAGAATTATACTCGTACTTGTCTCTTGAGCCGCTGATGACTTCGATGACCATGTTGAGCAGTTCAGGCGGCTTGTCGCCCACTGGTATGTCTTTCCAAACGTTCATGTCACTTATCAGCCTTCAAAGCCAAATGCTGAACTCGCTAATTTAAGTTTCCTCAAAAAAATCCTGTAGCTTTCTAGTTTCTGCCTTGCGAAGCGTGTCAGCACATTTTTTCGGATCCATCTGCTTGAACTCCAACCCAAGAGTCACGAGCGTTCGCTGAACGTCCTTCGCGATGCTCGGCGCAGCCAGAATTCCGCGCACTTCACGGTCTGCCCTGCTCCTGATGGCGTCAATGTACTTCGCCAACTGCAGCACCGCTTCTTTTCCTGCTGTCTTGCGCTTAATCTCCACCACGACAAGCTTTCCATCTTTGTCCATGCCGTAAACGTCTACAAAACCAGGCTCAACCTTCTTCTCATAACTTATCGGTTTAAACCCTTCCTCTAAGAGTGAAGGTTTCAACAAGATGGCTTTCTGCATGTCTTCCTCGCTCGCGTAGAGCAAGAACTGTCCTGAATCGACAAGACTTAAAGAAGAAATCAAATTAATCTGGTCGAAGAACACTCTGACGGATTCAGGCGGCTTCTGTCTCACGGCGTGAACCTCCAGCACGCCGTCTTTGGCTTTGGTGTGAAAGATGCAGCCTGGCGGTTGCCAGTTGACTGGTTCATAACCGACTGAGCGATGAACTAGAAGCGAACCGTCCTCTTTGATTATTAGGATGCGTTCGCCTGACTCAAGTTTTGATTTTGCCCTGCCTAGGTAATGAACCCAGCATTTGCCAACAACGAGCAGCGTCTTGTGTTGAGAAATTGCTTCGCTAACCGTTTTTTCGGCTTCTGTAACATCTGGGTTTACTAAGACAGTAAACGGTTTAGGTTTCACCACAGCGCCTCAGCCAATAGTTTTAGAAGACTTGCTGTGTAGATAAGATTTCTGAGAGACCACAATGGATGGATGGAAGAAGAAACGCCAGATAATGCAACGTTACAACGTAACCGCAAGCATCTACGATATGCGATATGCTGAGGAGCAGACTGCAAAAATCGAGGCAGCTTTAGAGCATGTCAAGGTTAACAAGAACGACAGCGTGTTAGATGTTGGTTGTGGAACGGGTTTTCTGTTTGATTATGTCGCAGACAAAGCCAAAGTGACTGTTGGACTGGATATTTCCAAGAAAAGCTTGCTTGAAGCTAGACATCGAATTAAAAATTTTCGTCGCATTGACCTGATTCTGGCTGATGCCGACAACATGCCGTTCAGAAATGGGCTTTTCAGTCATGTTTTCGCTTTCACAGTTATTCAAAACGTGCCTGACCCTACTAGAACGCTAAATGAGATTCGGAGAGTCTCAAAAGATAACACAATCTTTGTTGTTACTGGCTTGAAGAAGATATTCTCTAAGGAAGCTTTTGAGGGTTTGCTGCAGAAAGCTGGCTTAAGCATCATTGTTTTGGATGATGAGGAGAAGCTGAAATGTTATGTTACCATTTGCAGAAGCCAGCCTTCTTCCTAATTTCTTAGTCGAGTGGCTTCTATAATGAAATGTGGCAATATTTCGCTGAAGAATGCTAGGATTTTGAGAATGTTAAACTAAACTATATATGAAGGTGAATGCAAGCCTATCTCTAAACGAGGCTTTACATCATCATCACGATGTGAAATTGGTGGTTGTAAGATGCCGTTGAAGAAACTGAAGAAAGACACGGCTGAAGCATTATCGTTAGAATGGGTTTTGCATATTCAAAATTACAAGCTTAACCTTGACAAGAACCGTTGCGTAGGCTGCCAGGTTTGCAGTTTAGCATGTCCGAAAGAAGCCATCAAAATCGAAAAACAACCCAAAACTTTAGGAGAAAAAGCAAAGAAAGCCAAGGTTGACGTCGATTTGGCGAAATGCAATTTCTGCGGCATATGCAACGTACTGTGCCCGTACGGCGCAATCAAAGTCACGTCGAGCAACAAGCCAACCCTGGCGGTGGTTGAAAAAGAAAGCTTCCCCCAACTTGTTCGCGACATCCAAGCAGACGCAAGCAAATACCCGTTGAATCGCGAGGAAAGCGAAGAAGCATGTCCGTTAGGCTTGATTAAAGTGAGTTTTTCAACACCTGACGGCAAAACTGTGGAAGACACTGCTTCCTTAAGCGAAGATGAGAGGTCTGGGCTTAAAGTCAACGTTGATGTTGAGAAACAGTATTGCCCCTGTTGCAGTATCTGCGAAGCCAAGCTTCCTAAGGGAGCAATGCACGTGCGGAAATTCCTCAACGGAAAACTCGCCATCAACATCTCCAAGTGTCCAGAAGGCTGCACAGACTGCTTAGACGTTTGCCCAATCACGGGCGCACTGTACCTCTCTAACGATGACAAGAAAGTACACGCGAACGAGATGTTCTGTGTCTACTGCGGAGCCTGCAAAGTGGTATGTCCAGTCGAGGAAGCTTTAGAGTTTAAGCGCACTCACGTTAACCACACGTCAGTTCGTTCTGGAGCATGGAACAAGGCGTTGGAAAGGCTCACTTCGCCTGTCGAGATGACTAAGGAATTGAAGAGTAAAGGCTCTCTTCGGGCTAGGGAAGCCGTGAAAAAAAGGGTTTGGTTGAAGGAGGATCAAGATGCCTAGAAAAGCTGCTCAACCGAAAACCAGAAAGAAAACCAGAGCCCCGCCACGAGAGAAGAAAGCCCAACCTAAAGCTGAGGATCCGCGCATCGGCGTTTTTATTTGTCAATGCGGCTCCGCCATAGCTTCTGTCATAGACGTTGACGAGTTAACAAAGTATGCTAAGACGTTGCCGAACGTTGTGTATGCGGAGAACATGAATTACCCATGCAGCCATCAAGGTCAAGACGAAATCGTGAAGGCAATAAAGAATAACAAGCTTGACCGCGTCGTCGTGGCTGGCTGTTCGCCTAGGCTTTATGAGCCGACTTTTCAACGATGCGTTTCTCTGGCTGAACTAAACCCGTGGCTTTTCGAGATGGCGAACATCCGCGAATTCTCCTCCTACTGTCATCAGAATAAGCCTGCAGAGGCTACGGAGAAGGCAAAGGACACTGTTAGGATGGCGGTTGCCAAGGCAAGACTGCTTGAACCGCTAAAGCCCATCGAGTTGCCCATGACGAAGAAAGTAATGGTCATCGGCGGCGGAATCGCAGGCATCAACGCGGCGTTGGATTTGGCTGACATGGGCTTCAAGGTCTACATGGTTGAAAAAACCGAAACCATAGGCGGATACATGGCGCTGTTGGACAAGACGTTTCCAACCCTCGACTGCAGCATATGCATCGAAGGTCCGAAGATGGTGGATGTGGGTAGGCATCCAAACATCGAGATTATCTCTTTTGCTGACGTGTTGAAGGTTGATGGTCACATTGGCAATTTCAAAGTTAAAATCAGAAAAAACCCGCGATACGTCATAGCCGCAAACTGCACGGGATGCGGCGAATGCCGAGACGCTTGCCCGATTGAGTATCCAAACTATGCAGACATGATGCTAGGCGTGAGAAAAGCGATCTCTCCACCCTTCGGTCAAGCAGTTCCGCTTACGCACACCATTAATCGAGATTACTGCATCGAATGCTACAAGTGTGTAGATGCATGTGGTGCGCGAGAAGCCATCAACTTCGACCAGAAACCCGAAGAAATCGAAGTAAACGTAGGCGCAATAATCCTCTCCATAGGCTACGACATGTACAACCCTGAGGATTTGGAGTGGACGGGCTACACCAAATTCGACAACGTGTTCACAGCCTTAGAGTTTGAAAGGCTCATACTTGCAGCAGGACCCACGGGCGGCAAAGTGGTTCGAGCCTCAGACGGACAGAAACCGCATTCTGTTGCCTTCATCCAATGCGTAGGTTCCCGTGACATTAACAGATACGAGTATTGCTCGAGCTTCTGCTGCATGTACACGCTGAAGCACGCGGTTATGCTTAAAGAGAAGTACCGAGACGCCATAGAGGTTTACGTGTTTTATAACGATATGCGAAGCAACTTCAAAGGCTATGAAGAATTCTATAACCGAGCCCAAAAATCCGGAGTGAAATTCATCAGAGTAAAACTGGAAAACCGACGAGTAGTCGAGAACCTCCAAACCAAAAACCTCACGGTCTACGGTGAAACAGAAGACGGCAAACCCGTCTCAGCCGAAGCCGAAATGGTCATTCTAGCAAACGCCGCCGTGCCAGCCGAAACAGCAACCGAACTCGCAAAGATAACTGGCATACCGTTAACCAAGGATGGGTTCTTCGTGGAATGTCAACCTAAGATAAGGCCTACTGATACCGATGTGCCTGGGATCTTCTTGGCAGGTGCATGTCAAGGGTTGAAGGACATTCCTTACAGTGTGGCTCAAGGCAGCGCCGCAGCTGCTCAGGCGGCGTCTGTGTTGAGCAAGGAATCGTGGACTGTGGAGCCTTTGGTGGCGCAGGTGAACGAGGACGCATGCAGCGGCTGCAGAATTTGCGAATCTGCTTGCAGTTATCATGCCATTAACGTTGAGAAAATCGGCGATAAAGCAGTTGCAAAGGTTGCGGAAGGATTGTGCCGAGGCTGTGGTATCTGCAGTTCCACATGTCCCATGGACGCCATTAAAATGCCGAACTATTCTGACATGCAGATTGTGGCTCAGGTTCAGGCAGTCATGAAAAAAGGTGAGAAAGCATGACCGAACAATCAGCGCCGCAAACCACGCCTAAGAGTGAAGAACCTCGCATAGGCGTTTTCGTATGCTACTGCGGTCTCAACATCGCTGGAACCGTGGATGTTGAGGACGTAGCTGAATACGCGCGAAAACTGCCAAACGTGGTCTACGTCAAGACAAACCGTTATACTTGCGCTGATCCAGGGCAAGAAGAAATCCGAAAGGGTATACGGGAGCATAAGCTGAACCGTGTCGTTGTGGCGGCGTGTTCTCCTAGGATGCATGAACCCACTTTTCGGAGAACTGTTTCGGAAGGTGGGTTGAACCCGTTCATTTATGAGATGGCTAATATACGTGAATTTTCGTCTTGGTGCCATCAGAGTACGCCGAAGGAGGCTACGGAGAAGGCTAAAGAGCTTGTGAAGATGGCTGTTGCCAAAGTGCGGTTGCTCGAGCCGTTAGACGTGATTGAAGTGCCTGTCACCAACAAAGCTTTGGTAGTCGGTGCTGGCGTGGCTGGGGCGAGCGCTGCGGTTGACCTTGCCGAGATGGGTTATCAAGTGTACTTGGTTGACCGAGCTGAGATGATTGGCGGTCACATGGCGCAGTTGGGCAAGACGTTTCCAATTTTCGAATGTTCAAACTGTCCACAGCAGATTCATTGTCCAAGGTTTTCATGCGTCGCCACGCGAATCGGTGCAGCTGCCGTTCATCCCAACATCAAGCTGCTTGCCTACTCTAACGTTAAAGCGGTTGAAGGAGTAATCGGCAGCTACAAAGTCACGATTGAGAGGAAACCGCGGTTCGTGGACGAGAACAAGTGCGAAAGCTGCGGCAAATGCGCTGAAGTTTGTCCAGTAACCGTGCCGAACAAGTTTGACGCTGGCATGAAGACACGAAAAGCCATATATACGCCCTTTCCAAACGCAACGCCAGCATCGTACACGATTGACAAGGAAACCTGCCTCTACTTCAAGGATGGAAGCTGCAAGAAATGCCAAGAAACTTGCCCAGTCGGCGCGGTGGATTTTGAGCAGAAACCACAGGAAGAAAAGTTTGAAGTCGGCTGCATGGTAGTAGCAACGGGCTACGACATTTACGAGCCGTACGATTTGCCAAATTATGGCTTCGACAAATACAAAGACGTTGTGACGGCTTTGCAGCTTGAACGGATCATAGATTCCAACACGCAGGTTCTGGGCGAATTGTGGAAGCCTTCTGACGGCAAGATGCCTGAAAGCTTGACTTATATTCAATGTGTGGGTTCAAGGGACGTAAACAAGTTTGAGTATTGTTCAGGCTTCTGTTGCATGCTCACGTTGAAGAGCGCTGTTTTCTTGAAAGAGAAATATGGCGATAAGCTGAAAATCAACGTTTTGTACACGGACATGCGTGCCAACAGGAAGGGTTACGAGGAGCTTTTCAGAAAAGCACAACAGATTGGCATAGACTTCATCCGCGTTAAACTCACAGACAAAAACGTCACTGAAGAGCCAGCAACGAAGAAACTGGTAGTGCGTGCTGTTAAGGAAGATGGTAAGCCTGTTGAAGTTAAGAGCGACATGGTAGTCTTGGCTACGGCTGCCGTGCCAAGCCAAGGCTCTGAGGAAGTGGCACGAGTCTTTAACATCAGTCGCGGCGGCGATGGTTTCTTCATGGAAAGCCATCCGAAGCTCAAGCCCATAGACACGCCGGCTGACGGCGTTTTTGTTGCGGGTGGTTGTCAAGGACCTAAGGACGTGCCTTACAGCGTTTCTCAGGGTATGGGTGCAGCTGCTCGGGCGGCTACTATTCTTTCTAAGCCGAAGTGGACGATTCAGCCTATAGTGGCAGTGGTTGATCCTGCTAAGTGCCGAAACACGAAGGTGAAGTGTGGCATCTGCGCTAAGGCTTGTCCGTACGGGGCTATCAGGGCTCCTGAAGGTCAGGTTGCCGAGGCGATTAGTGCCATGTGTCATGGTTGTGGGACTTGTGTGGCTGAGTGTCCGGCGGATGCTATTACTCAGAAGCATTTTACTGACGTGCAGATTGTGTCTCAGATTCGTGCTGCTCTGGAGACTAATCCTGAGGAGAAGATTCTGGCGTTCCTGTGCAACTGGTGCAGCTATGCAGGTGCAGACCTTGCGGGCACGAGTAGGTTTGAGTATCCGCCGATTATCAGGCCTATTCGTGTGATGTGTTCTGGAAGGGTTGACCGCGATTTTGTTCTTGAGGCGTTCAGGCTTGGTGCGGGCATGGTTCTGGTTGGTGCATGCCACTTGCCTTACGATTGTCACTATATTAGTGGGAACTATAAGATGAAAGCAAGGATGGATGCTTTGGCTCCGATGTTGCAGAAGCTTGGAATGAGCCCAGAAAGGTTCCGTGTGGAATACGTTTCTGCGGCTGAGGGCATCAGGTTTGCGGAGATCGTGAAAGAGATCACGGCGCAGATGCAGACGTTGGGTAAGGAGAAGATTAAGGCTGAGAACGCGAAGATGCGGCCTGTTTTGGAGAACATGCTGAAGAGGAAGGAACAGAAGCCGTAGTTTGAGTTAGCGATGTTGCAGCTTTTTACATCGGTTTTTCTTTCGGCAATCCGCTAGATTAATATATTGTTCAAATGCTTCTTAGAAGCGTTGAACGTGGAGGACTAAGTTTGTTCGGTTATGCGGGTCGTGTGCTTCACGTAGATTTGGCAACTGGCAAGACGAATGTTGAGCCTTTAAACGAGGAGTATGCGAAGAAATACATTGGGGGGATGGGTCTTGGGATTAGGCTTTTGCATGATTATTCTAAGCATGGTGTTGACCCGTTTAGTCCTGAGAACCCGTTGATCTTGACGCTTGGGCCTATTTCTGGGACGGTTTGGCCGACTGGCGGTAATGGGCATACTTTTGTTTCTAAGTCGCCGCAGACTTTTGGTGTTGGTGAGTCTAAGGCTCATGGTTCTTTTGGGACTGAACTGAAACGAGCTGGGTATGACGCGGTAATTATTAAGGGTAAAGCGGAGAAGCTGGTTTATCTTTGGATTGATGATGATTCGGTTCAGCTTCTGGATGCAACGCATCTGGCAGGGAAGTCGCCGTCCGATACTGAAGATGCTCTGCGAGAGGAGTTGGGTGATTATTACATTCGTGTGGCTGCGATAGGCCTTGCGGGTGAGAAGCTTTCGCGGATTGCTTGTATTATAAATGATAAGACCCGAGCGGCTGGAAGAACAGGCATGGGGGCGGTTATGGGTTCGAAGAATTTGAAGGCTATTGCGGTTCGTGGTACGCGGGACATTTCGGTTGCTAAGATGGATGAGTTTATGGAGTATGTGAAGGAGTTTCATGAGCGGATGAAGGGGCCTGCGACGCAGAAGTATCGAACGTTGGGTACGCCTGAGAACATTCTCGTGCATAATTCTTTGTCTTGTATGCCTACGAGGAATTATCATAATTCGCGGTTTGAAGGCGCTGAGAAAGTTAGCGGTGAGGTTCTTAACGATAAGTATGTGGCGAAGATTATTGGTTGTAGTTCTTGTGCGATGCGGTGTGAGCACATGGTTGTGGTTAATGAGGGCGCGTACAAGAATACGCGAACGCGGATGGAGTATGAGTCTTTGTGGGCTTTGGGTCCGTATTGTGGAGTTGATCGTTTGGATGCGATTAGCAAAGCGATGGATCTTTGCAATTACTATGGTATAGATTCGATTAGTGGGGGGGTTATTGTTGGTTTTGCCATGGACTGCTACGAGAGCGGGATATTAACGCAGAGCGATTTTGGTGGGTTGGATGCGAAGTTTGGTAATGCGGAGGCGCTCGTTAAGCTCGTTGAGTTGATGGGGAAGCGTGAAGGCATAGGCGATTTGCTTGCGGATGGCGTGAAGTTTGCGGCTCAGAAAATCGGTAAGGGTTCGGATAAGCTTGCGCTTCACATCAAGGGCGTGGAGGTTACGGGTTATGATTTGCGTTGTCTTAAGACGGCGGCGTTGGGTTTTGCGGTTTCCTTCCGCGGTGCAGACCACAATAGGCATGGAGCTTACGCGTTTGACGTCAAAGGAAAAGTCAACAGGCTAATCGCTGAGAAGGGCAGGGGGAAGATGGTTAAGGACATGGAGGATGTTTACAATCTTATCGACTCGTTCATCGTGTGCAAGTTTTCCAGAGGCACGTATTATAAGGAGCTTGATGACATGGCGAAGCTTTACACTCTAGTCACTGGTTTTGAGATGACGCCTCAGTTGCTAAAGTTGGCGGGTGAGCGGATTCAGAACGCGGCTAGGCTGTATAATGTTAGAGAAGGCTTGGGCAGGAAGGATGATAGTTTGCCGTACAAGGTTATGCACGAGCCGATCGTGGATGAAGGTCCGTCTAAGGGTGCGTTTGTTTCGCAGGCAGAGTTGGACTTGCTTCTTGACGATTATTATGAATCGCGCGGGTGGACAAAGGAAGGCGTGCCAACGAAGCAGAAGCTTGAGGAGTTGGGCATGACGGAGTTGCTTCCTATCGTTGAGAAGAAGGGAACGGTGGAGGGGTAAGCCTTGGTGAAGATTCATGATAGGAAGTTTGTTTCGGCTGACCCTGACAAATGCGTTGGCTGTCAAGTGTGCGAGTATATTTGTTCGGTGACCAAGGAGAAGGCGTTTAACCCGTTGAAGTCTAGGATACGGGTCGTGCGTATTAATCAGCTTGTAAATTTGCCTGTTACGTGTCGTTTGTGTGAGAGCCCTGCGTGTGTGGCTGCTTGTCCCAGAGATGCGTTAACTCAGTCTGAGGAAACGGGAGTGATAAGCGTTGATAAGGACAAGTGCAACGGTTGCGGTTGGTGCATTGAAGCTTGCGATTATGGTGCGATCATGTTGCATCCTAATGATAAGGTGGTTTTTGTCTGTGACTTGTGCAAGGAAAAAGGTGAGCCTCAGTGTGTTAAGTGGTGTCCTGAGGAGGCTTTGGACATGGTGACTAGTGATGTTTTGGCGCAGAAGGCGAGGATTACTTCGGTTAAGAGGTTGATGAAGGAAGCCGTGCAAGAGGCTACAAAAGGCAGCTGATCATTCTAGAGTGCGCGCTAGGTTATTGGTGGATATAGTAAACCAGCTTGCGGCAAGAACAATTATTGATTTTTAATCATGATTCAACTTTCAGAACTCTTTTGTTTGAGCTAGCGAACAACTGTGCAGGTGTCTCCTCGCTACGGAATAGGCTGAGTTCGCTATGCTGAAGAGAAATGAGTCAACCATATTGACGATTCTTCTTGTTTTGCAAATGCTGCTATACGTGAGAGTAGAGACATGTCAGGCATCGGGTCCATACTTTCCACACGATTACTCAATGTATAACTCTACTGGCTACGTATCAGGAGACTTGAGTGATCTTGAAATGCACGATAGCGCCTACATGACCTTTAGAAGCTATGCAAGCCAAGTCAATAATCAGACTCTGTATGCACATATGGAAACTGTCACGGTAGCAGGTTCAAGCTACTACATCTCAAAACCTGATCTTGCCGACGCTTCAGGAATGACCCTTTCCGTGTCTATGTCTTCCGTAGGAAGAAGACTGTGGGGCAAGTTTGTGTATCCACTTGCATTCGTAGGTTCGATTCCCGCGGGCACGTGGACAGTTCATTACAGAGAATGGCGTTCCAGTGTTTCAGCAGACAATCTTACAAGCTCTCCCAGCCAAGTTCCGACAGTCGTTTGGAGCAACGCGGATTACGCTTACTCTTCAGACAACAACTACGCCAACATCTCAACGCCATCGCAGTACCAAGAATACTCAGGTTATGGCATAGATCTGCCGGCTACTGCTCTCATAACAAAGGTTGAAGTTGGATACGAAGCTTATACGGAGGAAAACGAAAGAGTGAGAATCAGAGTTTCATGGGATGGTGGAACCAAATGGTCGTCAGTCTATGTTTCGCCAATCCTTGGCACCGTTGATCCAAATTCTGTATCGTGGGCTGACTTCAAATCTGCCACAAGCTGGAACTCAACAACTCTTGCTGATGGCAACTTCCTCACAGAGGTGGCTGTGAACAATGAAGGAGCTTCCAGCAATGTCTTTCTTGATTGGTTGCCTGTCAGAGTTACGTACATAAGCACTCCTCCCCTCGCGCGCTCAGATGTTGACCTTTTGATTCGCAAATCTGATGGATCAATCAGACAAACCATAGCTATTAACGTTGCCGAATCTGCGTTACTGTCAGCAGTTGCACAGACAAACTCAGCGTCGTATTCTTGGCCTGAATACACGGTTGTTGACAGCACTGACTATCTTGAGATCGATTACTTCGTCGATGTAGTTTCGGCAAACGCCGAAGCATCTGCGTATCTCCAAGTGGATGACAACACACTGGTCATGACTGACCAAACCAGAGTGACGGGGGTTGTTCTTCCTTCAGAACACACAATCGAAGTTGAGTTCGCAGGTTCTTCAAACACTAGCCCATGGTTTGAGATGGTCTTAAGTACATGCACCACCTGGACAGCACCCAACGTCGCGGTCTCCATTCACTTGTACAACTACACTGCTGGCACTTACGCTACTGAAGGAGATGGTCTTATAACATATGTATCGAGTCCGGGTCCAGACACAGAAGAAACAGTAAACAGAACGATAACGGAGAGCACCTCGGACTTCAAGGATACAGATGGTACATGGAAAGTAAAAATCAAAGGAGTGAGAAACACGATTTCCCAATTTGACCTCAAAGTTGATTTGGTTGCGTTAGCGACCAAGTTGGTGGTTCCAGACATAGCCTTAGTAAGCATTACCTCAGACCGTGCAAGCGTCATCCCTGGAGAGTTGGTTAAAATAAATGTCACAGTTTCAAATGAAGGCGAATCATCGGAAACCTTCAACGTCACTATATTCTGTAATGATACAACACTCGCAAGACGAACAGTATTTCAGCTCGCGCCAGCTACTAACCTAACCATAGGAGCTGATTGGGAAACAGCCACTTTCCTGTACGGCAACTACATTATTAGAGCATCAGCAACCGTACTTGATGGCGAAATAGACACCTCAGACAACTCTATTGTGGGTGGAACGCTGAGAATATACAAAGGCCCTGTTGCAGCGTTTAGTTTTTCACCGGCGTATCCCGTTCCTAACGGAATTATCGTGTTCAACGCCACTAGTTCATATGATTCTGATGGACACATAGCGAGCTATTTGTGGGTTTTTGGGATGGGAACACTACAGTCGTTGACGTTGCTGTGGTGAATCATGCATACGATGAGACAGGAACCTACAACGCTACGCTGGTGGTTTCTGATGAGGATGGCTTCAATGATTCCCAATCGCGTCTGTTGTACGTTGCCTTGCATGACGTAGCCGTGGCGAACGTCTATCTACCGCAAAACGCGCCCCACCTCGGAGACACGATCAACGTAACCATTAGAGTCAGAAACAAAGGAACAGTCAATGAGACCTTCCGCCTTAGTGTTTATTTCAACGCGACATTGATGGGCGATGACGTTGTAGAGAATCTTAATCCAGGAGGTGAAAAAGTCTTGAGTCTGCTCTTGAACACCTCAACAATGTCAAGCACGGGTAGTTTCCGTGTTATAGTGGTTGCAGCCACGATTCTAGGCGAAAGCGAGACCGCAGACAACACTTTGTTGGGTGGCATGATCACAATTCTTGGTTCACAAGAAGAATCAATACATGCTCCGCAAAACTGGAGCTGGTTATTGTGTGCAATTCCCTTGATCCTCGCGCCCTTTGGATTGCTTGTGTGGAAACGGAGAAAACCCAATGGAAGAGTGAAAGGATTTGAGTTCTTCAATGAGATCACAGACGGAGGCATTCCTGATTCCTTCTGCGTTCTTTTGATCGGCGAAGCAGGATCTGGGAAAAGCGTCTGGTGTCAAGAGTTGACCTACGCATTCTTGAAAGCTGGTAAGTCTTGTTTATACGTGACATACAACAACCCTCCGAATGAGGTGCGCAAGAACATAGAAAAATTCCACCCCGACGTATTCTCATGCGAAGATAAAGGAAAACTCACTTTTGTTGATTGCTTCTCTTCAGCCACTAAGACCCAAAGCACAGAGAAGTATTCTCTCTCTCAGCCCTTCTCTCTCTCGGACTTGGGCATAGTCCTGACCAAGGCAACCACTGAGATGGGGGGAGGCATCAGGATTCTCTTTGACTCGACAGGACCACTTCTGACACATGTAAGTCCAGCGAACGTGATAGATTTCCTACTGGACCGAACTATGCGTGCAAAAGGTTCCAACAGCACATTCGTCTTAAGTGTAGGAAAGGAAACCATTGATGCCAATCTCGCCAATCGGCTCGAGGAAAACGTCGACTGCATAATCGAGCTAGACGTCTGCCTGAACGAGGGGAAGACCGTCAGAAGAATGCATGTCAGGAAGATGAGTGGGAGGAACCCTTTAGACGGATGGGTTCAATTCAAGATTGATCGAGATAAAGGAATCACTTTCTTAGCGTGACTTCACTGCGCAGAAGTCGAAACCAATCCGCGCACCTCAACCAATGACCCTTCCTGCGGAAATACCTCCACGCCATTTCCAGTGATCTTATATAACCTCACTTGGGTATCATGTGCCATTCCTCGCATTTTCTCGACTTGAACACCTCTGACCATTTCTCCGCGATGCACGAATACGTTAAACACGATAACCCCATGTGCCAAAAACTCTTCAGGCCTAACCTTCCTTTCTAAGGCAACATCTCTAAGCTCTGATGTGATCAAGCTCGTTGCTTTAAGATTGGCAAGAGCTTCAAACATGTCCAAAACGGCTGTTCTTCTTTCTGCAGGGTCAGTGTACTGAAACGTCAGAGCAGTGATCGGGTCAATGACAAGCCGGCGCGCATTGGTCTTTTTAGCTTCCTCTCTGATTACTCCCATCAGGCTGAGGAAGCTGAAATTTCTCTTGCCCATCCATAAGTCGCCAATCTTGACCTCTCCTGGCAAATGCCTTACTGGCGAAGCGTCAACAAGTTTCAGTTTTCCACTTTTTTCCAGTTTACTGATATTCATCCCGAAATTCTCCATTTCCTCTCTGATGTGATCTATGCTCTCGTCTAACGATATGAAAAGCCCATTTTCGTTGCACATTTCCGCGCCATGACACAGAAACTGCATACTGGCAACTGTTTTGCCCGACCCAGGACCACCACAAACTAGGGTGCAACGCCCAGAAGGAAGCCCCCCGTTGAGCATACTATCTAAACCTTCAATGCCGGTCTGTACGTGCTTCATATGCCATCGATCTTCATCTTTCTAAGATACCTAAAATCTTTCTGAATTGAGAATACTGATTGCCAGTTCAAACACACACACGCGTAAACTCGCCTTATGTGTAGATTGAGTTGACGGTTTTTGGATGTTTGTTTGGTGTGGAAAACAGCCAATACGGACCTACCACCCTCTAGGTTTCTGCAACAAATTGCTACTAGGTCCTAAATATAGCACAGTATTGTAAGCGTAGGGTGCACACTTGGCGTGTCTAAACGCTGTCTGTATATATGGGTCGTGTTAAATCTATTTCTCCGTATGTTGTTCGAGGCTTAGTCTGGTTTGGTGTCTTGATGGATGTTGAGGAATTGATCAGGGCATTGCCCAAAGCAGAACAGCACGTTCACATAGTCGGTTCTACAAGGCCTGAGACTTTGCTGTGGCTTGTAGAAGAAGGCGAGGTGGACATGCCGTTTGAGACTGTTGATGATGTTCGTCGTTTCTTTAGGTACCGCGACTTTCCTCATTTCATCTCCGTCTACTGTACGGTGGTGGATTGCATAACTGAAGAAAACCAGTTTGAGCGATTAACTTATGAAATGTTAGAGTGTGATGCTCGATGCAACGTGCGCTACGTAGAAGCAAGTTTTTCAGCTCCCGACCATGTGAGAAGGGGTTTGGATTATGGTCTCATGCTTGACGCTATCAACAAAGGCGTGCAACGAGCGTACAGCGATTTTGGCGTTGAGTGTAATCTGAGGGTAGATGTTGTCAGAAACTATGGGGTGGATGCTGGAATGCAGGTTTTAGACTGGGTAGAGAGTAAGAGTGACAACGTTGTTGCTGTAGACTTGGGTGGTAGTGAAGAGCAGTTTCCTCCTAAGCCGTTTGCGCCGGTTTTTCGCAGAGCCAAAGAGATGGGACTGCATCTGGTGGCTCATGCGGGCGAGGCTGCTGGAGCCGAAAGCGTGTGGGATGCAGTTGAACATCTTGGTGTTGAACGCATTGGTCACGGGGTTGCTGCATGCACAGATCCTGAGTTGATGGATTATCTTGCGGAACGTGGCATTGGCGTAGAAGCATGTCCTATTAGCAACGTGAGGACAGGTGTTATTCCTTCTTTGGAAAGTCATCCTATCAGAACCTTCATGCAACATGGGCTTAGGGTTTCAGTTAATTCTGATGATCCTTCTATGTTTGAGACTGACATGAACAACGAGTTTTTGCAGCTTCATCGGAAGCTAGGTTTCACGATTCCTGAACTCTTTAAGCTCAGTTTGAACGCTGTCGACTCTTCCTTTGTCGGCGAGGAGAAGAGGATGAAGATGCGTGAAGGTTTCGTGAAGGAGTATCAGCGTTTGATGAGTATGTTTGGCTAGCTGTCTTTGATGGGAGAGGCTGTCTCTCGATGAGGTTTTAGAACCCCCTATAAATAGGTTCAACATATGGTTTGGCGTGAGAAAACAGTCAATACAGACCTACTCCCCTAGGGGTTTTTGTGGAGAGTGTTGCTTAGTTGGTGGTTGCTTGGTTTCCCTCCTTTTGTTTGTTGTGTTTGGATAGTGGGCTGAAATTTAAGGAAGGTCACAGAAGTACGACAAGTAACAGAAGAAACAGACCTGTCAAGTTCTGACAGCATCATGCACCGCAGAATATTCGAGAAGAGAAAGCAAACGCATGAAGAAGAAGCCGAAGACAAAGGATGGATAATTCTCAAATAGCATCGCGCGCAAACCAAACCCAAACCCAAAAATTGCGCTTCGACCATCTGCACTCTTGCATGAGCTTACATTCAACGCGCGCTTGACACTAGAGCAGGCGCTATTGATTACTGGTATGAACCGAAAGTTCATAATGTTTTTCTGCTGACAGATTGTTTTAGGTAAGATTGGTGATGTAATCGTGACTCCTAGAGTACAGCCATTCATGCGAAGAAAACCTGGACAGAAAAAGAGGACAGTCCACGTAAAAGGTCATTACAGACATAAGGCTTAAGATGCGCGCGCTGAAGTCTTATTCGTAGAATATGAGGTTTTGTTTCTCCAAGCTTTCATGAAGCTTACTAACTGCTTCGTAAACGTCTTGTTCTTTCTTCGCTCCTGTGCAGACAAGGTTCCCGCTTGCGAATATCAGCATGACTACTTTTGGCTCGTCCATCCTGTAGATCAAACCTGGAAACTGTTCCGGCTCATACATGGTTTTTCCAAGCGTGGTGACTGCCTTCTCCAAGTCCACCTGTCCGCCTAACCTTGCAGAAGCAACGATGTTCACGACCTTCAAGTCTGGCTTACTGATTATGACTATTCCACTCTTTTTCAGTTCTTTGACAACTGTCATAACAGCCCTACGGGATTCCTTTTCCGATCTCGCTCCCGTACATACCATTTTGCCAGAGTTGAAAATCAGCGTGGCTGTCTTCGGTCTCCTAAGCCTATACACTAGTCCAGGAAACTGTTCAGGGCGATACTCGACTCCTGGAAAACTCTTGACGATTGCGTTCAAATCGACCTTCTGGTTCAAGGTTGCGGCGGCAACGATGTTTTGAATGTCTATTATTGCTTTAGTCCTGGGCATTAAACACCGCTTCTTATAGTGTACCGGATGCTTATATGCTCTTGATTAAAGCCTGATGTTGCAGTACAAGTTTCTCGCGACAGAAATAAGAGATGGGTTGAACATCATTCAGATGCGCGTGCTTTGCATAATGGCACTTAGGAGAAAAAATGGGCTAGGTTGTCGGTACCAAAAGCTCTTTTAGTCCCAGAACCCACTCGAGAGCGCCTTTCTGCGCATAGAATTCGTATGCAAGGCAACCGTAGAATCGGGGATTTGTCTTCAGGATCTCCTCAAACTCTTTCAGCTTGTCTTTTATTTCTTGCTCAGTTCTCATGATTGCTCACTCTTAGGATAAAGACTACTAACCATGAATTTTGCCTTCCTCTAACAGATCATCGGGTCTTAACCAAGGAATGATATGATATTAGGCTGTAAGAAGACAGCCGCATTTATGTCTTTAGTTAAACAGTACGGCATATTCGATTCCGACTTCCCCTATACCCTTACTGGGAAATCCCATTTTCCCCTGTTCCCTTACAGGGATTTTAAGCATTTCCATGTTAAAGCCCATATTGGCTTTATTGTGTGTCTCCTCCCCCTGTCCCTGTCTCTCTCTCCTCACACACGTATGTACTATGGAGTGTGTGAGTAAGAGTAAGAGTGCAAATAGACATGGTTGGTTGGGGTAAAGTTTTATCCAACCGACCAAGGAGTTACCAGAACTGTTTGGGAAATGTTTAATGGAAGGTACGCCGTCTTAAACGCAAGACGGTGATCAAGGATGGCTGGTCTTGAGGAAGCTGGTTTCTGCGGAGACTACTGTGGGAAATGCCCAAACTATCCACAGAAGTGCAGAGGCTGCGTTGCTTCAGACCACATGGACTGCTACTTTGTCAAATGCTGTTCAAACAGGGGAATTGAGCATTGTGGGTTCTGCCCTGCGCTCCCATGCAAAAAGCTGAGCGATTTCTGTCCGGATGACAGACCTGAATGCCCATCCAGCTTTCACATTGAGAACCTGCGCGTTCGACGCGTCATGGGAACAGAGGCTTGGCTCAAGTCGCAACGGAAAAGATGGGAGAAATGATCGCTACCACAAATAACTTGACAGTATTTGGTTGGGGCTAGAGTTTTATACAAATAAACAAGACATGGCGATGTGCGCACTAAATTAACCATGTGAGGAGGCGGTCTTAACGGCTTCGATTGCGATGGAATGGGGTATTCTATAGTGTTTTTCCATAGGCGAATGCAGCTTAATCCCCTGTTCCAAGGGTTGAGGTTCATCGAATTTCGTGATGACTAGACCACTCTTTGTCAATGCGTTTACATAGTCTGAAAGAGTTCTGTGAAAGCCTGTTGTCACGAAACTTGATTGTAATCTGCTATGTTTCCATTCATAGGAATAACTGTGCCTCGTGAAGTAATCACTAAGCCAGTAATACACGCCGAACCAGTTCTCCGTCCCACCTTCACCTATACGCTTCTTCCAATCACAAACTGTTTTTCTATCCAAAACACGATGCCTCACAAAACAAGGATGCTCTATCACAGCAACAAATCTTCCGTTCGTTTTCAAAATTCGAGATGCTTCTGATATGGCTCCTTCGTAGTTTTGTATATCCATCAATGCCATGTAACAGAAAGCAAGGTCAAAACTGTCAGATTTAAGCATACTCAGATTCGCTGCATCTGCTACGAAATACTTTACTCCAAGAGGGTGTCTTTTCTCCTCTTCGACTGCCTCGTTGACCAGAGAAGTACTAATGTCGATGCCTGTTACTTTTGCTCCAGCCGTTGCAAAGAATCGTGAAAAATAGCCTTCACCACATGCAATGTCAAGAACCTTTTTTTCTTCAACTTCTCCCATGATTCGCTTTAATGCTGGACCATTCAAGTATTCTCTATAGTAGTCCTTGCCTTCTCGGACGAACCTAACCCAACTCTTAGCTGCTTCATTCCATTGCTTCTTGACAAGTTCAGACTCCATAATGTTAACCTTTAACCAAACACTCTGTGGTTTCAGCTATAACTCTTTTCGTAAGACAAGGACGGGCTGGTTTAGATGGCGAGTACGCTGTATCTGTCGTCTCTTAAGTAGTCGGTTAGTGGTTTGCCCATGTACTTGACTTCTATGCCGAGTCGTCTCAGGTCGTTGGAGATTCCGTATTGGTCTGCGCATTTTTTGCACGCTAGCACTTGGACTCCTTCCTCTTGCATTTCCGCAAGATGTTCTTGCAGTTCCTTGTCTTGAGTTAGAAGCTTAGATGATGGTCCCCAGACGACTAGGGTGACGTTCTTAAATCCCCATTTGAAACGTTTCGAGTTTAGCGTGTACATGAACGCCATCTTCAATGCTACTTCTCGGTCTCCACTCGTCCACAAAACGACCAACTCATCTGGCTTGGAAGGCTTCTTTTCCTTGACACGTTGTTTTCTACTCAAATCTCGTCTCCCTTTATTTTATCTTAAGCAAGTGAAATAACACGTTGTAGGCTCGTGTCAAGTTATAACTTTTCCGTATTCACCATCGTTGTGTGGTTGGACAAAACTTTACCCTTTTTCTTCTCATTTTCTTCTACTAAACCTCTCTCTAAACACACACAAACAAACAGATACACGTTTGAATGTCTGAAAAGTCAAATAAACAATTAGAGTATAAGTGGAGTAGAGGGAAAACCTTTGACTTGCATAATTGGAGCTAAATGCGCTGATGGCTGTGTTATTATTGCTGATACAAGGGTTTTGAGAGAATTTCGGTCGAGTAATGAAAGCAAAATTAGTTTGCTTTGGGATAAAGTCATTGTCGCGGGTGAAGGAAATACTGCAGTATTGGATAACTTCACCGAAGAGCTCTCAAGAGTTGCATTGCCCGAAACCCCAAATTTTGGAAAAGTGGCTAAAACAGTAGAGGATGTGGTGCAAGGTCTTCAAGCACGTTATAGACCACGAATAGCCGAAGAATTCGAATTCCGTGCCTTGGTTATGGGTCTTCAGAGTTTTGATGCAGGCGATCCGAATGTTAGGCTAGTTTATAGTGAAGGAATAAGCGAAGAAGTAAAAGACTTCGTTATTATTGGACACGGCGCACCTAACGCAGTGCCACTGTTTAGACTACTATATGACAATATGCTAACGGTAAATGAGTTAGCGGTTCTAGGTTTCTTCACAATTGCCTTTGTATCGTTTTTGGGGTTAGATGAAACTGTCGGCTTCGACAAACTTGGTCCTGAGGCTGTCATTCTAAAAGCAAACGAAGAACCAAGTTTTTTGAATACACTTAACCCAGAATTCTCTACAGCTAGGCAATCGTTAAGTTCTCTTGCGTTTCGTTATAAATTAGTAAAGTCAATTTGGGCAACTATACCTCAAGCATTTGAGAATCTTGATCAATCTCTTTTCTAACTATGGAATTTCGTTGTAGCTTTGGCACTTTCGGCATCTGAACACAATATTGCGTATCTGTCCATGATAAACTCCCTCAACCAAGACATTTCTACAAACGCCACATATGTAAGTGGTCGGTCCGTTTCCCTTGATGAACGGACCATCTAATCCTTGGCTTACGAAGACAGTTCTAGTTCCTTCTTTCGGTTCAGGTATAACTCTAGCCTTAACAGTTGGCAATATACTTGCTCCTTATCTATTACTCAGCGGATTTCCTTAAAAGCATTAGACTTGTGCTAGTTCCGATTCTTGGAACCCAATCTTTCTTTTCGTTTCTAAGATACGTGCCTAACAGTAGAGCCTCTTCATTAATCATAGTTTCAATTTCTTGTTGTCAGTTGATTCCGAACATGAATTTGAGAATCATCCTCGCGCCAGCAGCAATCAAGACTAACGCGAAGACAAGCGTGAGACTCCTGTTCGACATTTTCTTAGACGTGAAGGCACCCACCTGCGCTCCGAAGATCGTCCCGAACGCGATAAGCAATCCAAAAACAAAATTGATGGCTCCTTGCTGATAGTACTGTATCGAACCCGCCGTAGCCGTGATTATCATCGTAAACATCGACGTGGCAGTGGCTAAGAACATGGGCATGCCCAAGCCGAAAGTCATTATTGGCACGATGAGAGTTCCTCCGCCTATTCCGAGAAGACCCGAAGCGAAACCCCCGAAGAACCCCAAAGACAGCCCTATCGAAAAAGTTCTCCTATACTTAACCAACTCCAAGTCAGTCTTTGTTTGTCCCTTCCCTTCCTCAGCCTTCTTCTTAACCAGAGTCATCAGCATACGAACAGCAACTACAACCAAGAAGAAGCCAAAAATCGTCCCCAAGAGTTTCTCATCAATCTGATTAGCAACCCAACTACCAAAATACGCGCCCGGAGCAGAAGTCACAGCAAGAATCAACCCTGTCCTGTAATAAATCCTCTTCTGTCTGCTGTAGTTGAACGTTGAAGCTATCGCCGTAAAAATTATAGCAAAAAGACTCGTCGCCGTCGCCATCTGAACGCTCACAATGCCTTCGCTGTACAATAATGTAAGTATGGGCACTATGAATATGCCTCCTCCGACACCCGTCATCGAAGCCAAAATACCTATCAAAAAGCCGAATACGGGCAGCAACCATTCCCACATGACACGTTCACTTTGTTGCGTTTGAAAGCTTTTGTTTGGCGAAGTAGTATAATGCACCTATTATTAAGCATACCACCCCAACAAGCCAAGATTGGAACGAAGCAAAGAACGTGAAAACCAAAAACAAAAAGCACGTAACCATTCCCACTGCGGGAAGAAACCTTGGATAAACCCGCTTCTCCATCCGTAGCCTAAACGCAGCAACGTTAGCCAAAGTATAGAAGAACAACATGGCAAAGCTGCTCACAACTACCACCCCAGAAACATCACCCAACAACGCAAGCAGAATAGTTGCGGCACCAACAATCCAAACCGCAACATAAGGCGTGTTATACTTCACATGCAGCCTACTCAACACCTGAGGCAAATCCCTCCTCCTAGCCATCGCATACGCCATCCGCGAAACCCCAAGAATACTCGTCAACAACACGCTCGCAGTCGCAAGCATACCCCCCACAGAGATTATATCAACTGCAACACCATTCCCCGTGACAGCCATCGCGTCCCTTAAAGGCGAATTCGAACCAGAAAGCCCACCTGCACCTATGAGACCCACGGCAACGAGACCAACAAGAACATACACAACCGTCGATATACCCAACGCAATCAAAATCGCCCGAGGAACATTACGACGTGCATCCTTGATTTCCTCAGCAATAACAGCAGCACGCGCAAAACCTCCATAAGCAAAGAAAATGTAAACCGCACCCAGAAGCACACCCGTCTGAAAAGGCTGAAAAGGCACGTAATTCGCAGAACGAATAAAACCCAGACCGAAAACAACAAAGAACGCAAGCACAACCAACTTGGCAACCACGAGAAAATTGTTCAGACGCGCCGACTCTCGAGCACCAAGATAGTTGAAAACAGTGAAGCTCGTAGCGATTAACGCAGCAATAATGTTGACGGACAAGACGGGATACAGCGCGGTAAAGTAGTATGCGAAGCCCAGAGCCACAGCGGCACCTGCGAACGTGTTGCTCAAAACCCACATCCAACCCGTCAAGAAACCAGCAAAAGGCGAAATAAGCCTGTACGAATACTCGTAGATGCTGCCTTCTAACGGTTGCCAAGCCGCAAGCTCACAGAAACTCAAAGCCGTCAACAACGAAACACACGCCGCCACCACCATCGAAACCACGACTGCCGAACCAGCAAAACCCGCAGCCACCCCCGTAACCACAAAGATTCCACCACCGATGATAGCACCCACACTAACAGCAACGGCATCAAACAAACCCAAAGAAGCCCTAAGCCCAGACCGCTGAGCATCATCCTTCTTCATGTTCATTCTCTCTTGACTATCCAAACAATAGAAACCCACGTTACCCTATCCAATTTTTTCCTTGTTATCCCAATAAGGTTTTGTTTTCAGGTACTGTATTTTTGCCTTAAGCAGGTCCATGTAAAACTCATCCTCCTTCGGATGCATCTTCCCAAGAATCCTAAAAGCCGTCTCAGGACCCACACCCTTAACCTCCAACGCCACCACCGCCCTCTTGCCATAGCTTAACACCAAATCAGCCATACGCCTCGTACGCGCTAAATCCACAAGCTCCTCCTCCGTTAACTCCCTACCCGCACGGCGCTTCTCCAGAATCTCACGCAAACGCTTCGCATCCTCACTCGGGTACAACGGCGACAGAAGCCTCGACCCACACCGTGAACAAGCAGGTTGCTCAGGCAAACTCTTAATCTTCTCCCCACCACTCCACCCGCCACATTGCATACAAAGCAGGTTCACTCTCCGCGCTTCTATAGCCATCTTCATCTTCTCAATATTACTCTGCAAAACCTCCTCAGAAGCCATCAACTCAGACACGTCAGAATACTTCGCAAGCATACGAAAAGCAAGCGGCGAAGGCTTCTCAGAACGACACAACGTACTAACCCTAATCTTGCCCTCCTTTATCTCATGCACGATCTGCTTAACCCTGCCCAAATCCACCTTTTCAAGCATCGCCTCACGCAAAGTCTCATCATACACCGGCGTGTCCCTGAACCGTTTTGTCAATTCACTCTGTCTCTCATAACTCATGGTTTTCCCACGAGGCAACGCACCAAACCTTTCAGCCACAAACTTCATCTTATACGAAAACGGAAACTTCGATTCCAAATAGTCATCAAACGCCTTCTCAACCTGCTCATCCGTCAAACCAAACAAAACCGCTGGTAGCTCTCCAACCTCTCGCTCCGACAGCTTCCTCGGCGCCTCGATGAGTATGCGGTAACCATCATTCCACCAACCCGTTATCGTTTCCCTGTCCGAAAGCACACTGTCAAACACACCGCCCAGCGTGCGATTCACAACCTCACCAAAACAAGCATGAACAATCAAATACTTGTCAAAAGCCTCGATGACAACGTGATTCTGCGTAGGCAAAGGCACACCCTGCTTAAGATGCTCCGCAACCTCCTTCACAGCCTCAAGCAAATCAGACTTACCAATCGCAAATTCTCCAGCAAGCCTCTCCGCCGCCGCCTCAGCATTCCCAGCCTGTTTCAGTGCCTTGCCTATTTCTTCACGCATCTCACCCGTCCTGTACGCCAGTTCAAACGGCACCGGCATCATCTCCCCATCCCACCCAGGACCCGCCGCGAAAGGGTCTTCAGAAGGAACAACGTAAACCGTGCCCGTCTCCTGCTCTATCTGCACGATCCGCCACACTTTTCCCTTGACGATGAAGTTCAAGCCCATTCGGGCTCTCAAAGCCATGAACTCATCTCCTAAAATGCCAATCTTCCTGTCTGTAATCACGTTTATCATGGGGTAGCGTTTCTCGTCTGGAATCATCGATAGGTTTTCAAAGTAGTAGCTTCTCGTCTTCCGTGCTTTTCTCAAAACTTTTCCTTCTTCATTCGTTCTTAATTCGTTAAGGCTTTCTAAAAAGTCTATCACATCCAAGAGCCTGTCTTCCGACAGGTTCCGATAGGGGTAAGTCCTCCGCAGCAACGCCAAAAGCTCTTCTACAGTCACGGTTTCCTTATCCATGAGTACGCCGACGATTTGATGAGCCAAAACATCCAAAGCCTCCTCATGAATCATTACGGGCTCAATCTTGCTTGCAATGGCGTTCTTGACTGCAGCGACTGATTCAAGCGTGTCCTCAGGATAAGCAGTAATGATGACGCCCTCTGAGAGCATGTTCAAACGATGCCCGCTGCGCCCGATTCTCTGGATTAGACTGTTAACTTGCCTAGGCGAAAGATACTGAATGACAAGGTTCACGTTGCCTATGTCTATGCCCAACTCCAACGTGCTAGTGCAGATTATTGCCTTCAAAACACCCGCCTTAAACTCATCCTCAGTCTGAGCACGCTCTTCGCGTGACAGTGAACCATGATGCACCGCTATGTCCGCCCGTCCCAACTGAGTGAACTTGTGGCCAAGGGTTTCCGCGTTTTCTCTGCTGTTCACGAAAATCAACGTCGATTTGTGGCTGTCTACAAGCTCAATGATGCGTCTGATTCTTGCTGCCGCCTCAGGAGCCGTTCTAAGCTTCCCAGCCAGATCGTAATCAGCCTCTGTCGGAGCTGGGTTCTCCACGCGGTACCGGTAACCCTTAGGCAAGGCTGCCTGCACAACCTTTATATTCCTGCCTGTTCCAGCGACAAACTTGGCAACCTCTTCTGGGTTACCCACAGTCGCCGACAGGCCTATTCGCTGAAATTCTTTTCCAACCACTTCCTGAAGGCGTTCCAAAGCTATTGCTAACTGAACACCGCGTTTGCTCTCTGCCAACTCATGAACCTCGTCAACGACAACGTGGCTAACTTGGCTCAAATGCTGTCTCATGCGTGAACCTGGCAGAATTGCCTGCAACGTTTCAGGCGTGGTCACCAGCATGCTTGGCGGAGAGATCGCCTGTTTTCTTCGCAGCTTCGTCTCGGTGTCGCCATGCCTAACTTCGATGGTGACCTCAAGTCTTGAAGCCCAAAAAGACATACGCTTTAGCATATCTCGGTTTAAAGCACGCAAAGGCGTTATATAGATCACAGAAATGCCCTTTCTCTTTTCCTGTTGAATAAGCTTGGAGAAAATGGGAAGGAGAACGGCTTCGGTTTTTCCAGTTCCAGTAGGCGCTATTAACAAGACGTTTTCTCCTGCCAAGACAGGCAGAATAGCCATTGTCTGTGGCAGTGTGGGTTCAGAAAAGCCTAATTCACTTAAACCTTCTCGAACGGGTTTGGCGAGAAGCTTGAAAACGTCAGAATCTTCGCTATGTCTTTCCATTGGTAGGAGTCGCCGCAAATTAAATGTAGAAAACTACACTTATCCTTTACTAACACGCGTCAATAAACTAGAGCAGAGGAACTTTTGGATAGTGAAGTTTACTATCCCAGTAGGACTTCGATTATTAGTTTGTGACGCAGAACTTCGACAAGATCTTCTTTCTCTATGGCATCTTCCAAAGCATCAAGTTCTCTTTGTATAGATTTTCTCATTTCCTCGTTAATTTTTTGATTGATCTCTCTCATTCGTTTTTGATATAGTTCGTCCGCCTCTCCTCTAAGTCTCCAATAACGCTCCAGCAAAGATTCTTTCGTGGTTTGTTGCATCATTCACACCTTTTCAGGTTATTTTACTTGAGTTGCTCTGGTTCATAGTTTATGTCGATATGCGTTATTAATTTAGCGTGGGCTAGTTGCCAAGCGGTCAAGACCGATACTATTGTGGGCATTGCGACCATGGTGAGAAATCGTGAACATTCGATGGCGTAGGATTATCGCTTCACCTTCCAGAATCTAGCCTTGTGCAACCTTCCGCTTGCGCCCGGTCCTTAATCCAAGCGTTAGTGCATAAACAATAATCGCTGCTAAGAGCACCGCATACCTCACTTCGTAAGGCAAATGGATGTCAATAAAATCCAACAGGAAAAGAACGACAACGCCAACCAGAATGACGAAGATAAGCATTAGCAATTTTAGCGTCAATTCAATCACTATGCACATATCTTTGCGTATAAAAAAGCTTTTGCAATAAAGCTTCAGGCTTGTTAGTTGACGCGCGTGAGCGTGGTGAGAAAATGACTGAAGGAGAATTCAGATTTCAGGAATGTTGGTAGAGATAGAATATCTGCAAGTTGCTAGGAAGAAAAATGATAAAATGTTTGGTTTGGGTTTGAGGGTAAAGTTTTATCCAACCACACCACTATTACTAGCTCGCGCTAAGTCATTAGTAACAATTGATCTTTCTTTCAACATTGCTGAAAGTGGCCCGAACTCAATTCTGCAACAGAAAGGGTCATATAGAGGAAAATTTTGGAGGTTATCAACAGAGAAAGGAGTGCGCGCAACGGATCGATGAAACTAGTAAGGTGTTGAAAGTCGGATTCGTGCTTCTTCAACTATTGGCAATACCTGCTTCAGTTCTCTGAAGTACTTTAGCACGGTTATTCCCCTTTGGGTTACGGCGAAAACAGTCCTACTCTTTCCCACCATTCTCTCTTCAACAAGATCCTGCTTAAGCAGGAAGTCCAAGTATTCCTTTAGCACGCTACAATTCACGTTTGCCTTGTACATTACATGAGTGAGTTTTAATGGTCCACGTTGAGCCAGCACTTTAAGGATGTCTATATACATTTCAAGTTTAGAGCGTCTCATCGTTAAACCCTTTTGCTCGCGTGTCTTCCCTTGTAGTGAAGATTGACTATAAACCTTTTATGAATCTGGATCACCGTGGATTTCTACCTATTTCTCGGGGCAGTGACTGTTTTTGGTCGATTCATTTGAACCGTTCTTGTCTATTTTGCAGCGTCAGAAAATCCTAGTTAAGGATGACTTCGACAACTGTGCCGGATTCTAGATCATGATTTTCAATCCTGACTCGGAATCCATTAAAATTGTCGATCGACAAAGAATTGGCAGCGCACGTGCTAACCAACCAACACTGATGTCTGCTACACAGGCTGCACACAGCATCATATAGAACGGTTTAGGGCACAGTAATAGGCAATTAGGTGACTTTCTGTTTCTTTGCTCTTGCTAGTAGGAATATGATAGTTGGAAGCTGGAAAACCACACTCCAAAAAGCAAAGTCAACTAGAAAGCTTAATGGCTGAAACTGAAAACTGTGCGGAAACCCTGACGGACTCCATCCTGACCACGATTCAACAAGCCAGCACAGCGGCCAACCCCTGTACATGAAAGTTACGTCAACAGTGAAAGGCATCGTATACAAATAATACGAAGCCAGAGTCACAGCTAGAGAAAGAGCCAAACAGGTAAGCACAACAGTAAAAAGAACGGATTCTCGCACGGTCAACCCTCATGCCCAAACAAACCTGCCGCACACACGTTTATAATACCACGTTTTAGAACAACCAAAAATCTGCCTAGTTCACTCCTAACTCTGGAACCTTTAATAGGCTAACACTAAAAAACAAGTAACCAATTAAACACAATCAGGTGCTCTGCTTGCAAGACATTAAAAGAATTCGTGAACAGTTTCCAGTAACTAAGAACAAAGTATTCCTGAATCATGCAGCGTTCTCTCCATACCCAAAGCCTGTCGCAGAAACCTTGCAAAAATTCATCGATGGCGCCTCAAATTTTTCTTTTAGCCCCAAAGAGTGGGAAGACCTTGGCAAGCCCAATTTCGCAAAACTGGTCAACGCTAAAACAGAAGAAATAGCCCTCATCGGAAACACTTCCGTAGGCATGAACATAGCTGCAAACGTCCTTCACGCCCCGCATGGCTCAAAAATCGTCACAACCGACCTTGAATATCCATCAGTAACCTACCCTTTCCTACGCAAGACCTTGGGCTTGAAAGTTCACTACTTGAAAAACAAGGATGGGAAAATACTGCTAGAAGATTTTGAAAACGCAGTCGACGACAAGACCGCTGCCGTTGCCATAAGCCACGTGGAATACGTGAACGGATTCCGCCATGACCTACGTGCCATAAGCGAAATAGCCCATAAACATGGAGCATACTTGATTGTCGATGCAATACAAGCAGCAGGCGTAATCCCAATCGACGTAAAAAGAGACAACATCGACTTCCTAGCAACAGCTTGCTACAAGTGGCTCTTAAGCCCACCAGGTGCAGGCTACTTTTATGTAAAAGAGGAACTTGTGGAGAAATTTGAGCCGCCCTTCGTTGGTTGGGCGAGTGTGAAGGAAGAAGCCTTCAAGACAGTGAAATTCTGGGACATCTGGAAACCAGAGTATTCTGAAACTGCATCCCGTTTCGAAGTAGGCTCACCGAGCATCATAAGCCATATAGGCGCTAGAGAAGCGATCAAGCTGCTTCTAGGCTATGGCATTGAAAACATCGAAAGAAGAGTACTGAAGCTTACGGACTATCTTATCGACTTACTTCAAAAATGCGGGTTCAGGCTTCAAACGCCAACTGAAAAGCAATACCGCTCTGGAATAGTCAACTTCAGGATTAATAATCCGCAAGAAGTGGTTGAGAAGCTGGGGAAAAAAGGGATAATTGTTTCTGCAAGAGCTAACGGCATAAGAGTGTCTCCGCACTTCTACAACACTGAAGAAGAAATCGACAAACTAGTAGAAGAAATGAAACAACATGCTAGCCATAACCCAAGTTAATGAATCCAACACTCCACAAATTCTTAACACTCTTAAACGCGACGTCATAAAGCATGTTTTCGCCTACTACGACCTCCAACACGAACCAGAACACACCACAGTCTACGCAGCTTTTGAAAACAAACAGCTGAAAGGGTACATCCTAATCTACACTGCTCTGGACTGGACAAGCGTGATTCTGGAAAGCGACGAAGAAGCCGCAAAAAACTAATCATCTACGCACCCAAAAACCATTTTGTAATGCACACCTCACTAAACCTCTTGATAGTAGCAAAGAGCAGGTTTCCAAACGCAAAACACTACATCGAGGATTGGATGACTGTTAAGAGGGGAGAAGCGAAAGGCTTCACGACCGAAAACACCCTCAAACTCCAAACAAAAGACGACGCCCAGAAACTCGCAAGACTACTCTCAACCCGAGAAGACCGCAAAAACATGGACGCAAAGAAACACTTCGATCTGATAAGCAAACATCCAACGTACGGAGTTTTCATAAACGACGAACTGGTCTCTTACGCAGGCTCCTTCATTCAGCTACCGCAGGTTTGGATGATAGGCGGAGTCTACACCAACCCAGCGTATAGGAACAAGGGATACGCAACACTAGCCACATCCGCAATAACCCAAGAAGCACTAACAAACGCAGAAACAGCCGCCCTGTTCGTCAGGTCAGACAACCACCCAGCCATCAAGGCTTACGAAAAAATCGGCTATAGAAAAATAGGCGAAAAACTCTGGATAGATGTAGGAACAGGATTAAAACCCTAAGATCGGCTATCCTTCTCCAGAAACTCTTTCAACAGCTTTATCGCAGACCATGCCGCAAGCGCACTCGTCTTCGGGTTCTCAGGATGTGGCTCGTTAGAAAACCTGAAAAACATCTCACCAAACCTCCACCTAACCATAACCTCATGCACATTCCGCTTAACCCCAGGGTCCGAAACCACCCGCACCTTCACTTTTTCAGGTTTGACCGTCAAAGCCAACGTCGCCGCCACGTTCATCTCCCTAGGAAAACGCCTAACCGCCTCCTTAGCATCGCCTTCATACACCACTTTCTCCTCACGATTATCCAAATCCAAAACTCTAGGGTTCTTACGCGTCACCAAAATAACCGAGCTAACCCCAGCCAAATCAGCGCTGGAAATCGCGTCTAAGCCGCCGATGGCTCCTGTAGGAATGTGAATCTTGCTGCTTCTCATAGGAAAATCCAGAAGTGCGCCAACACTCATAACTATCAAGTCTATGCTTTCCGCAACAATTTTCCCTGCGTACTCTCTCGCTGCCTGCTGTGAAGCTGCTTCAACGATAATTGTGGGGTTAAGCTTAATCATCTCCTCAACACTGCTAGCGATCGCAACCGGAACATGTAAGGACTTCTTGAGCTTCTCAGCCTTCACCAGATCAGCATCAAAAAGGATCAGCTTGTCACATGCAACGATTCCACCCTCAACTGCCTCAGCGATCAACGTGCCAATCGCGCCACAACCGATAATCCCGACAGCCTTCACCGTCTCACCGCTTCCAAACGCTCAATTCAATATTCAGCCACGAAATGAACATCAGCGTATGGCTTCACTTCTCTACCCTCACCCTTCTTAGGCAGGATTTCGATGCTTACAACCTTGCAAGTTCCAGCAATGTCTTCCTTATTCTCCATCAAAGACTCTGCAGTTTCTTTGTCTCCAGCGAAAACCGTCAATTTCTTAACCTGACTGTTCAACGGCATGTGCTTCTCAGCTTTCTCTCGCCTAACCTCAGTAATCACAGCAATAGCCAGATCACCGCTCTTCTCCGACTCTTCACTCAAAAGCTTTCTATCAACCTTCGGCCAAGGCGACACATGAAGACTCTTGCATCCTTTATCTTTAACATACAATGTCTGGCAGATCTCTTCAGTGACGTGCGGCGTTAACGGAGCCAAAAGCTGTAGAATCCGATAGAGCACGGTGTAGAGCGTATGCTGCGCAGCTTTCTGTTTTGCTTTACCGTAGATTTCAGGCTTGTACAACCTGTCTTTGACAGCTTCAATATAGCAGTCACAGAAAACGTGCCATGCAAAGTTGCGGGTCTCCTCCATGGCTATGTTGAATTGACAATTGTCAAGAGCATTAGTAACCCTCTCCGTCAACCTTTCAGCCTTGCTCAAAATCCACCTGTCCAAAGGCTGCAAAGCATAGTCTGCTTTTTCGCCGGGCTCATAGTCCTTCAGCAGCATGCTCACGAAGCTTGAGGCGTTCCAGAGCTTGATCAAGAAACGCCAACCGTATTCAACGTCTGGCCAACGAAATGGTATGTCAGAACCCGTCGCTCCTCCTCCAGCCGCCCACTGCCTCGTCGCATCCGCACCGTACTTGTCCAGAACCTCAAGCGAGGCTACATAATTGCCTAGAGACTTGTGCATCTCGCGGCCATCCGTCCCGAGAACCATACCGTTGATTAAGCAACTCTTGTACGGCTTCTCGCCAAATAACGCTAAGTGTCTGACCATCAAGTAGTACGCCCACGTGCGAATAATGTCCACGCCCGACGGATGCATATCAGCTGGAAACAACCGTCGCCAATCCTTCTTATCTGGCCAGCCAGCGTGAACAGCGCATGTGATAGACGAGTCCATCCAAGTGTCAAACACGTCAGTCTCAGGCGTGAACTCGATTCCGCCACATTTTGGACACTTCGTAATCTTCGGCTTTTCTATACGCGGGTCAATAGGAACCCACTCAGGCGCAGCCAAGATTATCTCGTTGCACTTCTTGCAGTACCAAATCGGTATAGGCGTCGCGAACACTCGCTGCCTCGAGATTACCCAGTCCCACTCGAGCGACTTCGCCCAATCAATCAACCTGTGCTTCATGTAATCAGGAAACCACGTAATTTCCAAAGCGTTCTTCTCAACCTCATCCGTCAACGCGCGTGTTTTCATGAACCACTGCTCTCTTTCAAGAATCTCAATCGGTGTGTGACATCTCCAGCAGAGGCTCACCTCTTGACTCAGCGGCTCAATCTTATCGACCAAACCCACGCTTTTCAAGTCTGCGAGTACAGCCTTCTTAGCCTCTTCAGTCTTCATGTCCGCATATTTTCCAGCGTTCTCTGTCATCCTGCCCTTCTCATCAATGCACATTATAGCTGTCAGGTTGTGCTTCATCACACTTTTCACGTCAGCCTTGTCACCGTACGTGCAGATCATGACGACTCCGGTGCCGAACTTCGGGTCTGCCATCTCGTCAGACACAACCTTGACCGTTCGGTTCGTCGTCGGCACATGAACCTTTTTACCAACATATTTCGTGTAGCGTTCGTCGTTTGGGTTCACGGCAACCATCACGCAGGCTGGAATCAACTCGGGTCTCGTTGTGGCTATTTCCAGAAAACCGCCGCCTTCCAGCTCAAACTTTATGTAGTGCAGTTGCGCGTTGCGTGTGTCATACTCCACTTCAGCGTCGGCAATCGCCGTTTCGCACCGTGGACACCAGTTCACAGGATGTGTTCCACGGTAGATGAAGCCTTTGTTGTATAGAAGGATGAATGAAAGTTGGGTGCGTCTCCAGTAGTCAGGGTTCATCGTTCGGTACTCTGTCGACCAGTCAATCGAGCAGCCGAGGCGCATTATGGAAGCCTTCATCACTCCGATGTACTTGCTGACAAGCTCCATGCAGAGCTTCCGAAACTGGTCGGGCGGAATATCTGTTTTTCTGATGTTGTTTCTTTTTTCAACCTCTACCTCAACGGGCAAGCCGTGGCAATCCCAGCCCTGCGGAAAATAAACGTTAAAGCCCTTCATCCGCTTGTATCGGGCTACCATGTCAAAGTAAGTCCAGTTAAGGACAAGACCCATGTGAAACTCGCCTGAAGTATACGGCGGCGGCGTGTCGATGCTGAAGACTGTGCGTTTCTTGTCGTTCCAGTCAAAATGGTAAGTGCCCGCCTCCTCCCATTTACTCTGCCACTTCTTCTCGATCTCTTGAACGTTGAACTCTTTAGGCAGTCTATCCATACCTCATCAACCGCACTCAAACATAGCGCAGATATTTCCTAGGAAAGATAAAGATTCCACATATAAAGGCGATGTCTCCCGCCCGATCCTCTTCTTTCTATTTGCTAATAGCTCTAGATATAAAGCCTTATCGCGCACTGACCAAACAAATAAATCGACATCATTTTCTCCTGTTTACTGAAAGTTTCTTTCACAAGTCATAAAAACTGATGGAGCTATTATTCAAATCTAGGGATTGCTTTGAGGAGTATTAGCATTGGAAAACATGTTGTTCCCTTATGGCTTGTGGCTGTTATATTGGTTTCTGGAATTAGTGGAGCCTTAGGCTATTATGTTTGGAAAACTCTAACTATGCAAGTTGAAATCAAAGAACCAATAGAAATCCTTCAGTATCCTTCTAGCCTAAGCCTGTATCCTGGAGAGACAAAGGAATTTAATGTAACTATCAACAATCATGCTTCTGTAAACTACTCTGTAGTTTTGGATTTCTCTTTAGATAATGCCACATATGAGAAGAACTATGTTACTTTCAGTAACGATATCTATTTGGTTGTGCCTGGTCAACAGAATCTTGCAGCATGGCTGACAGTTGAGCCTTATGCACCTGCAGCAAACGTGACTCTTTCAATTGGTTGTGGAAGAGGGATTAGTGCTTCTGGATTAGTTGGATACCGGAGGTTAGATGAAGGAAATGGAACAACAGCATATGACAGCAGTGAGAATGGCAACAATGGAATTGTCATGGGAAGTCCTCCCTGGGTAAATGGAAAATATGGAAAGGCACTAAGTTTTGATGGCGTAGACGATTACGTGGAAATTCCTGATTCTTCGTCTCTAAGGGTGCAGTCCTTCACTTTGGAAGCTTGGATATACATGACCTTGAGACCCTATCAACATGGCAGTAGACATAGCGCCATAATAAACAAACTATATTTTCAAATAAGTGGAACAGGAACTAGTGGTTACAAACTTCAATTTGAAGACCCAACCTCTACAGATGATAATCTTGTGGTTACCTTAGGAGATGGCATTGCTCAGAGATTTCTAGTGACCTACAATAGCGTAAATGACTTGACACTGAATCAATGGCATCATGTTGTTGGAACATATGATGGATCAAAAGCATGCATATACATAGATGGAAACCTAAAGAACGCTTCAAACCCTGGTTCTTACACAATTAAGAATGATAACACACCTCTATCCCTGAGCCCTGAAATCACATCGCAAGCCCAAGATGTGCACTTCAATGGAATAATGGACAATGTCATGATTTACAATAGAGCACTCAGCTCACAAGAAGTATTAGCGGAGTATACAGACTCTTCACCGTAGCGTGCTAGAAAACGAGTAAGCTTTTGTTACAAAAGCCTGCTTCTTCAAAAAACAGAAAAAACATTGTTAAACATAAAAAACGAGATCTCTCTGATTCAGCGGCACTAGCCAAAATCCATTGGGACTCTAGTTTATAGTATAGCTTCAGGATTTATCCGATAGATAAATATACGGATAAATAACAATTATCCCTCCTCAAGGTTTAGGGGAGCTGGGAAAGTGACCCGGCTGAGAGGACAATTGAACATTGTCGACCCTTAGAACCTGAACCAGGCAATACTGGCGGAGGGAAAAAACATGACGAAAGAAACTGGATTAGCGCACGCAGCAGAAACGAAAATACTTGCCGAAATGATCGTTTTCATCGCCCTTGCAAACGCACTTTACCTCATCAGCAAATTTTATCTTCCCTTCTTACACCTGCCCCAAGGCGGAAGCATAACCTTAGGAAGCATGATTCCGCTCTTGTGGTTTGCACTAAGAAGAGGTCTAAGATGGGGAGTGGAAGCTGGAATAATCTACGGACTTGTCCACATACTATACATAACTTCCGCTGACATATCTTCTCCCACACAAATCATACTAGATTACCCACTAGCCTTCGGCATGTTGGGTCTGGCAGGCGCGTTCAGAGATTATCCAGTCGCAGGAGTAGGCGTCGGAATTCTGGGAAGATTCATCTGCCATTTCATATCGGGCGTCGTCTTCTTCGGCCAATACGCATGGGAAGGCTGGAATGTCTACGCATACTCACTAGCATACAATGCAACGTATCTTGTCCCAGAATTTATAACAAGTGCAATCATGATCTTCATACTGCTAAAAGCAAAGGTGCTCAACATCTACTTATAAGCGCTCTCAAATCCACCTCTTTTTTTCTTTCTCCAGGACAGCTGATTACTTCTATACATTGATTCTCTCATGGTGACTGTAAACGTTCATCCTTTTTCCTCGCACAAACCCCACAATCGTTAAGTTTGTTTCTTCCGCAACCGAGATTCCAGAATCTATGGCCGCGGCTAAAGACGCAATTATAGGCAAGTCAACCCTAGCTGCTTTAAGAACCATGTCGCCCGTTAATCTTCCACTCAGAGCAAGAAAGCACGTGCTGAAATCAGTTTTGCTCAAAACGGCTAAGCCGATTGCCTTGTCCACTGCGTTGTGACGTCCGACGTCTTCAGCGAAAGCCACGAGCGTTCCATCGCCTTCATAAACTGCAGCAACATGCACTCCGCCTGTTTTTCGGTAGGTTTCTGCAACAAAATTCAAACGATTAACACAGTTTAGAATCACATCAGCCTTGACTTTCAAGTCTGTCTTAACCTTGGGCAACTTTCCCGAGTATTGATAAGGTTCAGAGCTACCGCACGCTGAAAGAATTATGCGAGGACGATTTCCAGAAAGCTTCAGTCGACTTTCCAAGTTGATATCCGCTTTAAGTTTGACGTAGCAAGCGCCATCTTTCAACTCTACTTCTTCCATCTCTCCAATTGACTTCACGACGCCCGCTGACAGCAAATGTCCGATAGCCAATTCTTCTAGGTTGGAAGGCGAACAGAGAATAGTCACGTAATGAGTTTTATTCAGGAATATGAAAAGGAGTTTTTCCTCAGCCACGCAGTCAGCCATTTTTTGAGTCTTTCCAGATGAAACGTCAACTTTCACGATTTCAACTTCACGCATTCCCATCGTTGCCATCCCTACTTCTTCAGTTCAGATACTGCAAATTTGACGATTTCATCAGCAATGTTGACTTTTGCGACTGATTGCAGCCCCTTCCATCCGGGTTGGCTGTTGACTTCTACAACAACTGGTCCTTCAGGGCTTTCCAGGATGTCCACTCCTGCAACCTTGCATTCGATGGCCTGAGCAGATTTAACGGCTAAATCTTCAAGCGAACTGTTTAGCTCTATCAGTTCTGGACGGGCTCCTTGACTGTAATTAGTCTTCCAGCCATGTGCAACGCGTCGCATCGCAGCTACTACTCGGCTGCCTATAACAAATGCGCGAATGTCAGAAGAACCGTGGGAGATAAACTCTTGAAGGTATATTATGCCATGATAAGAGGTTATGGCTCTGAAAACAGTGGATGCGACTTCATAGTCTTTGATTCTTGTAGCGCCGACTCCTCGTGAACCGAACAGCGGCTTGACGACCACATCTTCACCTAACTCCCTAAAAGCCTTGAGAGCAACGCCAACATTCTCAGTTACTGTAGTACGTGGGACAGGTATGCCGTTTTCTTCCAAAATCGCCAGAATATCATACTTATCCACACAATGCTCGATCGCTTCTGGCGGATTCAAGACGTACAAACCAGCACGTTGAACCTTATAGAGTATGTCCATCCTGAAAACTATCTCTTCCAAGGACCCTCTTCCAATCGGACGTATAATCAAGCCGTCCAACTCTTCCAGAAGGTTAACGTTGCGAAAACTCAAGTAAGGTCTACAACCCACGTGCGCTGTTAACTGCGGAAAGCTGAAGCATACGTGGAGGATTCGGCTTCTAGTTAATGCTTCTCTCAACTGCATTGAACTCCAAGAATTCGCGTTCCTAGTCACAACCCCAATCTTCAAAACAACCCATCCTCGCTTCTTTTTAATCAGTTAAAAAAATGCTAACGAAGCTGCGTTCTTAAAGCTTCTGCGAAAAGAGCCTGAATCCTAAAACTTGTGAATGTAAGGAATTAGTTGTTCTGCGTTCTCAAACTTTCTAGCAAGCTCTACCTGCAGATAAGCTCCATAGGAATTGAAGTAAGGAGGTCCTTTTCTTGAAAACAACGTCAACACTTTTCCGCCATGGTCAATCTTGTAGCCTTCTTCACAAGGCTCATGCCCTCTGACCAAGATTTTGACGCCTAATTTTTCCAGAACACGGTTTGTGACAGTTTTTCCAAAAAGTTTTCCCGCACCTCGAGGTGAAGGATACGTTTCTCCTTCCATCTCGTCTGGGTCGCTCCACAGCAAGTTTTCCAAGAAACTATTCTCCTGACAGGCACTCTGTGCAAAGGCGAAGTCTTCGATTGCAGCTGCTTGCGAGGGCAAACCTCCGTGAACCAGCAAGTATCTTTCTTCCACCAACACCGCAGTGTAGAGACACTTGAACAACCCGCGAACCCTAGCGTACGCTTCAGTCCATCCTTCTCCGAATCTTGCTTGAAACTGTATGGGCAGATCATGCGGAGAAGGCCCGATTTCCTCTGAGCCGTCTTGAGCCCAGAATAGTTCGTGATTGCCTCGTAATAAGAGAACTTGTTCTGGGTGGAGAATCTTGAGTTTTAAAACGGTGTAGTAGGTTTCAGCGGAGTATGCTCCTCGGTCGCCGTAGTCGCCTAGAAAAATTAGACACGCATCCGTGTTTTCTTCAAGCTTTTCTTGGAAACCACTTCCCTTCAGGATATCAACCAGGCTTTCTAAGTCGCCGTGCAAATCGCCAACTATCAGTGCCTCTCCTACAGGTTTAAGCTTGATCAGTCTGCCCAAAACTTCAAGGTTACCAACATTGCCGCTTTCCTTGCAAAGCAACTTCGTGGCTTCCTCAACAACTTCAACGAAGCCCTCAGGGCTAGTTTCTAAGGCTTCTTTCATAATAGTGGAAAAACTGTCGCGCAACCATTAAGCCTTCATGCTATTCAATGTGAACCTTTTTACCCATAGAGTCGAAAACATTCTTCTCTATCTCACTCTTCATAGTTCTGATTTTCTCTGACGTTTCGTTGTAGACTCTTCCTGCCACGCTTTCTTCAGATTCGAGGACTTTCTTTCTTCGCTTGAGCGTCTCAAGGTGCTCTTGAAACTTCGACAATTCTGCCAGAATCTTTGCAGTTTCAGGTGACGCTGAAAGCTGTTTTTTCTGGGACGAGGCATTAACGCATTTTTGATGAAGATTTGCTAAGGAATTGTTTTTGAGGATGCTGTTGATGGTTTGTTTCGCTTTTCGCTCTTTCTCTGGTTTCAGGTTCAGTTTTTCAGACATCGACCGGTCCATTTTTTCGAGAATCGCCCTTAACATCGGATAGCCTGCCTGTTCGGTGGCGAGGGCTTCAAACGGGTTTTCCAGATACTGATTGAGCTTAGCTGATTCGTCTTGCATCAACCCGCTTCCGCCGCCGTGAAGCGCAAGAGACTGAAGTTTTATGAATGGCTTTTGGAGATGCTGCAGGTTATGCTTTACTTCAGCGCTTAACGCCTCGATTTCGGCATCAATCTGATTCAGTTGGCTAAGACTGCCTTGATTCTTCAAATTCGCAATTTTCTGCTGCGCTCCAACCATTTCATTCTCAACTACAGCCCTTTCGCCTTCAAGCCTCTCTTTTTGTTCTTTAGCATTCATTAATTGTTCTTCAAAGGTACGAAGTTTATCCGCGAGCAGATAGGTTTCTTCCAAACTTTTAGTCTTAACATACTCCTTCGTTAAGAAATTGTTAAGCTCTTTAAGCATCTCTCTTGTTACCGTGAAAACTCTCTGGAACTTGCTTCTGTCCATTATGAAAAAAGGGGAGATTCTCGGAAACCAGTTTCTGATGTCAACTTCGGTCACTGAGAGTGCTTTCTGGGTTTCCTGAGCCATTTCGTTAAGACTGTCATAGGTGACCTGAACGGGAATCTTGATGCGCTGTATCCTAGAGAGAAAAAAGCGCATAAGTTTGTTCATTACTCTGGCTCTGCGGTAAGTTTTCGGGTTTCTTTTCTCAATCTCTTTTCCACTATTCTCCAAGAGCGACTTGCAGACTTCAACATAATCTTCGAATTCCTCACGCATTTCATCGCGCAACTTCTGAGCCTTCGCATGAACAGGGTTAAAAACTGAGCCTGTTTCGCTTTCGAGCCATCCTTTGATTTCTTTTGAAGATAGTTTGGTGGTTTCAGACAACGAATTTCCCAGTATAAAATGGGTGTGGGTGATATTTATCTTGCGCAGACAATACTCTTTATTGAGTAACTACTCTTAAATAAGAATTCGGTCAATAACAGTTCGAGATGGAACCATGAACACAAAAACAATTACGTTCATACTGATGATGGGCGTGCTGGGAAACATGCTATTCGCAATATCCTCCTACGCCATGCCCCTTTCTCTCGGAATAAGCCTCGACCTATCCCTCATAGCCGTCTTCATCGCAGGCTACTACGGCGGTCCTGTCGTTGGCTTCATCTCAGGACTCTTCGTTGGAATATTCCCAGGAATAATTTATGGACCCTTGGGGTTCGGTCAGTGGTTAGGCTTGATTGGTCTGCCGTTTGGAAAAGCATTGACTGGCTTGACGAGTGGACTCTTGTCAAGAGGACTAAAGTTGGGACAAAGACCATACTCATCGATTCTTGCCGTTCCATTAACGCTCTTATCATATATTCCAGAAGGCATTTTCACCTACGCTTACTTCGAGTTTCTACTACCATTCTTCGTCGGCGGCGGAGTAACGCTGGCAATTCTCTATTCAATAATGCTGAAAGCCTTCAGCGAAGTCACAATCATGGGCTTCTTGATGGCAGCGCTCATAGGAAACCATGGCTTCAACGATTTCGTAAGCAGGTTTTTCACAAAACCAAGCATAACTCCAAAGTTTATCGCAAGCAAGTCAGACTAGAAACCCAGAGATTTAGCCAAGATTTCAGGATTGATCCCTCCAGCCTTGAAGACTTCACCAGTCTTAGTGTTGCAGATGACCAAAGCGGCTGGTGCAAAAAGGTTTGGGTCGATCTTGTAGAAGTTGCAGTTTGCTTCTTTGAAGATTTCTATAAAGGGTTTCCCATAGTTTTGGGAGGCTTTTGAAGGCGCGTCTTCGACAATTCGTTTCAGCCTTTTCTCGTCATCATACTTAACTATGTAATATGCGGTTCCTCCGTAGAGGATTGCGTCGTTCGTTCGCGCCATCGCCTCTGCAAATTTTGGATGAGCAGGAGGAATAGGAGCACAGCCCCAAGCATGCAAGATAGTACGTGTGTCTAACCCGAGTTTTCTCAGCTTATGAATGCCAGTTTCAACTATCCTGCCTGAAATCTGTGTGGCGCCTGCCACGCTGCTCGTTGGAGTTAAGATTATTGCCAAATTCTCAAGCGAAACTCCACAGTCTTCTGCAAAAACTTTGATCAGCTTGCTTGGTGGAGGCGCGTCGGTTTCCAAGACAACGATGGCTTTGTCATAATCATCCTCGTATCCAATCTCTTCGTAGATTTTTTTGGGCTTCAAGGCTAGAGCCCTTGCGGGTCCAGAGCCTATCGCAAAATAATTTCCCTCTTTAATTTGCCAACCAGCATACTGCGAGCCTAAAGTCGCGATTACAGGATGATCCGTGTAAACAAAAATCGTTGGAAGCTCCAGTTTACCATACTCTTTGCGGGTAATCTTGACTTTTGCGCATCCGCCCATGCAAATCTGGGTTGTCAGTCGTCCCGCTTCAAAGCCGCCCTTGGCTTTTATTCCAGCGTCCACCAGAGTTGTTCCCTGACTCGTTTTTTCAACTTTTATTCCGTAATATTCTGGGTTTTCAAGCATCTTTGTAAGTAATTGCCATGCAAGACGGTTTACGCTTAAACTTTTTTTCAAAGTATTTTCCCTCAAAGCAGCTTCTCATAATGGCTAAGATGCGGATTTTTCTCTTCAAACACATAAAGCTTGCCGTTCCCGTTTTCCGCTAGATCACCAAGAAAAACGTAAAATGCGCCGTCAATCGATTCAGTTTCTCCGATTTTGACCTTTTGTTTAATGCTGTCTATCGTGAAAGTCGGCAAGACCGATTCTAAGTGTTCTTTTATGATTATTTTGCCGCCGGTCATGCAGGCGCCGGCTCTTCCTTCACAGTCTCCTTGAACGTAGATGGTTCCGTCGTGCATGCGGAAACCCACGAATTGAGCTACGTTTCCGAGAATCTTGATGATGCCTTTTTTCATGTGTTCGCCTGCTTCGTTTCCAACATTTCCATGAACAATTATTTGTCCTCCTTTCATGCCTTCAGTGCTTCCTCGATAAGGCGCGCCCAAATAATCGCCTGCGTTTCCATGGATTTCAATCGTTCCGCCCTTCATCATCGAACCGACCCATCCTTCAGCGTTTCCGTGGACAGTTATTGTTCCGCCTTTCATCTTCTCCCCTAGATGTGTGCCTATGTCTCCGTTGATTACTAGTTCGCCTCTGGTCATGTTTGCGCCGATTCTTCGAACCTTGCCTGTGTCACCATGAATCGTTATGATTGATTCTTTCTGCGAATCAGTCTTTTCGCATTCGACTTTGAAGATTTCTGCAAGCCTTTTTTGTTTGTTTCCTTCCCAAACAGGCAGTTGGCTGATTTCTTCCTGTGTTTTGCCTTGACAAACGTCTGGGCTTATGCATTCAGCCGTCACTGGGAACGTGAACTCTTTCAGAGGACGCAAATCTACCATTTTTAGACACTTGCCTTCACATTTATCGGACGCGAGACTTCAACGCAGTTATCGCCTACTGGATAATTGCCGTATTCAACCGTCCAATATTCTCTGAACCTTCTTTTCATGTCATCATCTATCTTCAACGGTTCAGAAACTTCAGGATTAAGCCACGTGGTGGCTCCAGCAACATGCTTCGATACTTCACCATTTTTAACAACAACTTGTCCGTTCTTAACGGTGTAAGCAGCACGCTTGAACGCTCTCCTCACCGTCCTATACTTTCGAGAAGGATCGATTTTCTCAGGGTTCACGTTGTAAACAGCGATGTCTGCATCCGCGTCTACGCCCAAATTACCCTTATTTTTAAGTCCCAACGCTTTCGCTTGTCCTGCCCTCGTCATTATTGCAATTTCGTAAAAACTTAATTCACGGTCTATCGAAGGAAGCAAACTTCGGCTTCTTGCCCGTGGATTGATCCTGTTTAAAGTGGCATTTCTGGCTTTCTTACTCATGAGCCAACCGATTATCTTCGGGTATGAGGTGAACGGGCCAGCGTTCGGATGGTCGGTTGTCATAAAAATCTTCCAAGGGTCTTTAATCAGCAACGCGAGTTCTAAGCCTATCGACCATTGTGTCGCGTGAACGTAGCTCTTGCGTTTGTAGCGGAAGGGCACGATTCCCGCGCTTGTTTCAGTTTCCACGTCATGGTTTACCCACTTGTTTCCTGTAAGTCTATAAAGTCCAAACTGGAATGGTCCATCAGCAGTCATGGTTGTCGTGCTTGCAAACACGACTTGCCCCATGTCTAGCGTTGTATGCGAATGGCAATTAACATAATTCGCTATTTCTTCAGCGCCTGACTCGAACGTTCTCCAATCATCACCTTTGAACGCGCTAAACTGACAATGCGTAACGTGAATTGCAGGTTTTTCTCCGACTGCTAAACCCTTCACGCAATCCATAGTTTCCAAGCATGTGACGTAGTTTCCTGGTTGTCCAAGGTTGTTCGTGTGAACGTGAATGGTATGAGGCAAATTAAGAAGCTTGTTTACTTTGCATAGTCCTCTGATTATTTCGCGTGGGGTTACGCAGAAGTTTGGAACTCGATCGTCTAGACTGTGGAGGTTGTGTCCGAAGCCCCAAGCTTCTAACCCGCCTGGGTTCACGATTTTTATGGCGTAACCTTTCGTGACCGCCATGATCCACGCGACATGTTTGGCTAGTTCCTCGACGTTTCCTTTGCTCAAATACTCCAGTACGAGCCACCAATCCCCCAGAAGCGGATACGTGGCTTTGTCAACCATGGGAGTGTCGTTCAACTCTTCATGCGTGTGCTTCGCCTCCAAAGGCGGCATCGCAGGGTTCATGACTGTCGTGTAACCCATTCGCGAGTAACGATAGCCAGTCGTAAACGTTGAAGGAATAGAATAACCAACTCCAGACCGCGTGACAGCCGTTTTACGCTCAAAATCCCTAAAGTGGTCTTCAGGTCTCAGCTCGCGTCCAGCGTTAACTTCTGAACCGGCAATGTGCGAGTGAATATCCACGCCGCCAGGCATGACAATCATTCCAGAAGCGTCGATTTTCTTAGCTTTCTTTTCATCGACTTTAGAGACGATTTTTCCATCTTTGACTGCGATGTCCATTTTTTCGCCGTCTACGCCATTTGCTGGGTCGTACACGAAACCGTTCTTTATCAGAAGCTCCATCCTACCGCGCCTCCGCAGACTCCCGCTTCTTTTTTATTTTCCGCACTTCTGCCAGAATCTTCTGCAGTATTTTTTCGTCTGAAAGTATGCTTTTTGGCGGCTTCACGATTTTCTTTAGCGGAAGAGGCACGTGGTCCATGCGGTAAGCCGTTCCTTCTGCTTCAATCCCAACCAAGGCTGAGGGAAAGACAACATCAGCCATTTGTGCAGTAGCATTTAGGTGTGGGTCCACGACTATCAGCGGTTTGCTTACGAGATGCTCAGCGGCTTTTCTTGGAATATTAGCAACAGGGTCAGAGGCTACCACTAAAGCTGCGTCTGATTCTTTGCGCATCAAAATGTCGACAGTTGACGTCTCACCTGGGTTGTACCTTGGATAACCAAGTGAAAAATCAACCGCGTACGGGTAGCCTGTCTGCCACGTAAAAACCGTGTCAGCTCCTGAAACGTTGAAGTGTCCTCTCATGGGCATTATCGCAAACTTGGTTCTCGCGTTCAAGTCGCGAACAAGCGAGAGCGCCGCATCAATGTTTCTCAGCTTGCCCCTGCTCATCGTCAGTCCAAGCCCAAAGAATAATATTCCAAAGTTGCAGCCGATCATGAGATCAGCAACTTCCTCCAGATGCTCCACGGATACTCCAGCAACTTCTTCAACGTCAACCTCTTGATTCTGAACCAATGCTCTCAAGACTTCAAGAAGCTCATAATCCTTGTTTGACTCAACCTGAATGAAATAATCTGCTAAGTCAGCAGTTCTGGTTCTTCTAACATCCACTACTATCAGTTTTCTTCCTTGTTTCAGAATCGCTGGGCATGGTTCCCTTCTCAAAGAAGGCTGCATGGGAGGCTTTTCGTCGCTTGCCACTCTTCTGAGGGCGCTTTCAACTTTTTTCTTTCCTGTTAAAGCCTTGGTTTTTGTTATGTAACGTTTCCATTCGCTTTTTTCGAACCTTCCCTCGGGAAGAAACGTGTATCTTTCAATGTGTCGTGGATGAGAGCTCCACGGGTCGCTTCCCCAGTATATTACCAAGTCAGCTCTATGCCTAACCTGACCAAGCGTACAAGAGGGCATGCCTACGTCTTGCATGCTTAAGGTTGAGGGACCATGGCAGACGGTTGAGGTGTTGTCGATTACTCCGCCGACTTCCTCGGCTAACTCGATGCCCATGCGGATGGCTTCACAGCTCGTCGAGCTCCAACCGTAGAGAAGCGGATAGTTCGCTTCCGCAAGAACTTCTGCAGCTTTTCTTATCGCCTCAGCAAGTGAAACTTCCACAAGTTTTCCGTTCTTTCGCATAAGTGGTTTCAAAATCCTATGCTCGCCGGTGTAGCCTAGGAATTTTGACTCTGACATCGCACAGCCGTTCTTGATGTCAATTATCTTGCCGTTTTTGACAGCCAACTCTATGTCGTCGCATAAGCATCCGCAGACTGGGCAAGTGACGGCTTTAACGGTTGGCATACGGATCCTTCCTGAACTGCTGCTTCAAAAGGTCAGATAAGCTCAAAACTGGTACGTTTGGGGCAGGCTCGATTTCTGCTGGGATTCCTTTCATAGAAGGCATCCCGATGCTGTCAGTTTTCGGGTCAACCACCACGTTTGCCCATGGACCATAAGGAATGTAAATCACTCCTTGATGCGGACCTCTGAGGGATTTTAAGGCTTTCAAAACAACTGAGCCGTAGCTTGTTGAAACTTGAACGTTGCTTCCTTCCTTTACCCCCAGCCTTTTCAAGTCTTCTTGGTCTAAGTAGCAGACGGCGACGCTTTCGAAGTATTCTTTGGAGGTTTTTCCCAGTTCTTTTCCCACTCCTTGCTCTATCGTTCGTCCAGTAAGCAACGTAACTTGCATTCTTGGATGATCAGTCATGCGATAGCCCGCTGTGAGTTTTAGTGTTTTTACATCCTTAAATCTTAAACGTACTTTCAGAGCCAAAACGTATGATAAGACTGAACGGCTCAATATTAAACAGAAAACTATTAAGGTTGAAAGTATATGGCAGAATGGCTTAACTCATGATCTTGGTGGAAAGATGATAATCGAAGTTGAGAATCTAGTGAAGCGTTACGGTGAGATTACAGCCGTTGACGATGTTTCTTTCAGCGTTGAAGAGGGAGAAACTTTTGGGCTTTTGGGTCCTAACGGCGCTGGAAAAACAACTTTAATGGAAATTCTTTGCGGTTTACGAAGGTTCGATGCTGGAAAAGCAACCATTCGAGGTTTTGATTTGGTTAAAGATTCCTACAAAGTTCGCGGTTCTATCGGGTTCTGTCCTCAAGAAACGTTGCTGTATGACTTGCTGAGTGTGCGTGAAAACCTTGCTTTTTCGGCTTCGCTCTATTCGCTTAGTTCCAAGAAGTTTAAGGAACGAGTCGAGTTTTCCTCTAAAGTTCTGGGCGTCGGAGAGTTTTTGAACAGAAGAGTCGAACAGCTTTCAGGAGGAATGAAGAGACGAGCAAACCTAGCGTCGTCAATCATCCACGACCCGCCCATCGTGATTCTAGACGAGCCGACAGTTGGGTTTGACCCGACTATAAAGAGAGAATTCTGGGAACTGATCAAAAACCTCAAAAGTTATGGAAAAACCTTGCTTCTTTCAACTCATGACATGTATGAAGCTGACGAAATCTGCGACAGAGTTGCAATAATGGAAAAAGGAAAAATCGCTGCGTTGGACAAGCCATACGTCTTGAAGAAGACCATAGGTGGAGAGCCAACAATCCAGATAAAGGTCAAAGAAACACAGTTAAAAAAAGCACTCGCGACCCTCAAAGAATATACTACTACGTTGGTTGATGATGAAATCAGAGTATCTGCGAGCAACCCTTGGGAAATCATGACTGACATTTCAAACAAACTTGGTTCACAGGGAATTTTGACTGAAAAAATCGAGATTGTCGAACCAACTTTGGAGGACGTGTTCATAAAATTAAGCGGAAGAAAGCTCACGGAGGAAACATCATGAACTCGATAATAGGAATAGCCGTTAAAGACATAAAATCGTTCTTCAGAGAAAGAGGCACAATCTTCTGGACCATAGCCTTTCCAGTGCTCATAATGCTACTGTTCACTGCCATCTTCGGCAGAGACATACCGTTCAACGCAAACATAGGAATAATAAACGAAGATGCCCACACACAACTAACCGCGGGCATAGTCTCAGGACTAAACGGAACAGGAATATTCACAGTTAAGAATTTCACAGACAAAAATGAAGCCATGAAAGAATTGAACGCTACGAGAATACGCGCGCTCGTAACTATTCCTCAAAACTTCACGCAGAACCTACTTTACACACAACATGCAAGCATTTCACTGAATATAGATGTAAGCAACCCTGACGTAGCCCGTTTGACCAGAGAAGGCATTAAAACGTTCTTCACAGCATATTATAAACAGGTCATCAACCCAAGCTACAACGACCCCATTATAATCAATGAAGCAAACGTCACAGGGCAAGTTATCGGCTATAAAGAGAGCATCGTCCCGGGCATGTTATGCTATCCGCTGCTGTTCTCAAGCATGGTCGTCGCCACGGGAGCAATCGTTTATGAAAGAGAAAAGGGAACGTTGAAAAAAATCAGAGCCTCACCCATCCGCCCGATAAACATGCTCTTCGGCAAAACCTTGGCAGCACTTTTCCAAACCGCCATATCAATCCTCATCATGGCGCTCATGGCGTTCGTTCTGCTCAGTCCAAGACTAAACTGGAACCTCCCACTGCTGATTCCCATATTCTTTCTGGGTTCGATGAACGGCATAGCCATCGGCTTGGTAATATCCTGCGTTGGCAGAGCACCACAGGAAGCCTCGAACGCAGCTACAACCATGGCAGTAGTGCTTCAATTCTTCACAGGCATGTATTTTCCATTCGAATACCTTCCAACATACCTTCAGCAAATTGGACGAGTCATACCCATGACTTACGCGGCTCAGGCAATAAGAAGCATAATGATCAGCAATGCCACGTTGAGCAACTTGCTAATGCCGATGACAACTCTCGCTGTTACTGCTCTAGTCCTGTATGGCATAGGTGTTCTCCTCTATAAGAGATGGGTTGAGAAATAAACGCGTTCATGCACAAAGGATTGAGAAAAAAGCTTTGATTCGAGATTTCACCTGACGATTGGAGTTTTGGATATGCTTGACAGAGTGGTTTTCGGCAAGATTCTTGTCATGTTGAGTTTGATACCGTTAGCGTTCCTCGTGTACACCCTGATGAGCCTTGACGAATTGAAAATAACGCTAACGCACCCAAGGGTAATGGTGGAATTGTCCTTGTTTCTGACACTGCTAATAATCGGGATTCTTCTCCGATTTCAAGAGTGAGAACTATTCAAGGTCGGAAACCGCCAAGAACGCACAACGCTAAAGCAGCCGCAACAATATCAGCCGTCGTGCCAGGATTCAAGAGGTTTCCTGATTCTCGCAGTTTCAAGTCGAATTCGCTAAGACTCTTCTTGCCCTTCGGAGTTTCTAACCCTCCAAGCTGCAAAACTTTGCTTGCCATAGAAGAGACATCGCGAGCCTTTTCAACTCCGACTTTTCTAGCTATGAAAGAATCGGGATACTCGGCTAAAACTTTTAGAAAAGTGTGGATTACGGTAGTGTTCAATTCTTTTCCTTCCATAATCTGACCTGTCAGGTGAGGATAGGCAAAATCGAACGTTATAGGATAGTTCTTAACCCATTCAGAACAAACCAGGTCATACTCTGATGCTAGCTTGAACACTTCAAAGAGCGAGATTCCTTCACGGAGTATTCTAGCCTTCGAATCTGGCTCTTTAACGTCTAGCTTTTGAACCTTACCTAGCCCGCCGGGGTTGGCTATGGCTATAGCTTCATACACGTTAACCGCATCTTCAGGAGTCGTAGATTCCACAACAAGCTTTACGCGTTCTCTCAGTTTTGGAATTTCGAAAGAACCTTCCATGATAGCACTCATCCCTGCAGCCACCGCGATAGGACAAAGCAAGATGACTGCGCCTAGCAAGGTGTTGCCGCCATGCTGCCAAGAGTTTATGCCAACCACACAATTCTTAATGATTCGTCCAACCTCGACTTGCGAAACTGGGATTCCTCCTTTCGAAACAGCGATTCCTCGACTGGCAGCATCCATAAAAGAGGGCCTTGCAGCGACGGCTGAGGCAAGAAAATGTTCATGACGAGTGTTTTCAAAGTTAGTTACCAAGCTTACGTTGCCAGGCTTATGAGCACTGACCTCTAACAGTATAGCTAATTCTAGACAGCTTGCAACGTAATTTGCTTTCGCATGCAGTTCCATGTGGAACACTGTTCACGTTCAAATCATTAAAAAGTCTTATTAACGTTGTGTAATAATTTACACAGCAAGCCATCAAAATACAGAAGTTGTCACCATGAAGCTGTCTACGGTTCACATCGCGTTAATCGCTGTTTTTGCGGCTTTGCAGGCTCTTTTCGCCATTTTCCCCTTCACGATAACGATAGGCGTTTCCGGACAAATAACCCTCGGCATAATAGGCGGATCGCTCATAGGCATCTTGCTCGGACCGACCACAGGCGGGTTAGCCACTCTGATAGGAGCTACCGTCGGAGTTTTCCTGAACCCTGCTGGAGCAATTTTTGGCATTCTCACGGTAATTCCACCGTTTCTAGCGGCATTTGGAGCTGGCTGTGTTAAAATCAAGAAAGGCTACGTTGCCGGAGCAGTCATTCTTGTATTGTTGATGATTTTTTATGCACACCCCTACGGTCAAGAAGCTTTACTGTACCCTTGGTTATCGATCATAGCCACGATAGTTGCCTTCTCACCGTTGGCGATAATGGCAGGCTCCACGTTCACTTCCTCTGAGACTGCAAAGTCGACGTTTGGCATTGTCATAGCTACTTTTGTTGGCGTCATGGCTGATAACATGGCTGGCAACGCGATAGCTATGTGGTATTTTTCACCAGATTTGACGCCGCTGATATGGTATTCTGTGATGTTCATTTACCCAGTGGAGAGAATTGTCGCGTTAATCATAATATCTATAATCGCGGCTCCAGTCTACGCTAGTTTGAGGAAAGCCAGACTTATCGATTCGTTCAAATAGATTTGACGAGTGCTTACATACATCGTGAAGGGGCTTAGATGAAAACCCGTGAAGGTGACTTGATAGAAAGCCTAGATGGTTTGATTTTTGACGTGAAAGGCTTTGTGCATCCTCCACGTCGAATCGTCGCCTTTATCCGCTATTTTCCCGACGAAAAGGGCAACAGACGAAGGAACGGCGCTGCGTACGGCAAGGTCTACTCTCTCGCAGAAAGATATGCACTGTTAAAGGCAAGGTTTCCGCAATATCTTGTTTACGATTCTGTTTTTGATGAGACGCTTTGCGAAGTTCCCGTTGAAGACGCAAAGAAGCGTTATGACCCTGTTGAAAGACTCGAGGAAATCCGAAGTTCTAAGAGCCTTGATTTGCTCGAGACTAAAACCTTGAAACTGGCAGAGTTGCTGAAAAAGAGGGCGAATATTCCATGGAGTGCACTTGGGGTTTCTGGCTCAATTTTAACGCGGCTTCACACGTTAAATTCTGATATTGACCCAATCGTGTATGGCGTTGAAAACTGCAGGAAAGCGCATTCAACTTTGCAGAGTCTTTTGAAAGAGAAGCACTCGCCTTTCAAGCAGTACATGCGAGAAGATTTGAAAGCCTTGTTCGATTTTCGTTCGAAAGACACTGAAGTAGACTTTGAAGATTTTGTTCGAACCGAATCGAGAAAAGCCTTACAGGGCAAGTTCATGGGAACAGACTATTTTGTTCGTTTTGTGAAAGATTGGAACGAAATTGACGAAAACTATGGGGACGTTCAATACAAGAACGTTGGTTATGCAAAGGCTAGAGCTACGATTGTGGATGATTCAGAAGCGATTTTCACACCATGCAAATACAGCGTTGAAAAGTCAATAGTTATTGAAGGATCAAATCAGCCTATAATGGAAATTGTGTCTTTTCGTGGCAGGTTCTGTGAACATGCTCGAAACGGCGAAACTGTTGTTGCACAAGGAAAGCTTGAAAGCGTCACAGATCTCAAACGAGACAGCACGCACTTCAGGCTTCTGATTGGGAACAAACCTTCAGATTTCATGGTTATTAAGCGGTAGGACTTTTGCTGCTGTCGAAGTAGGAGATTTCCTCTTCAACTGTGACTTGAAAACCAGAGTTCACGAGAAGATCCATCACGCTGTGGCGTAGCTTGAGTGAGCACCGTAAGAAATCGACAGAATTCCTTTTCCACCTGCCCAAGAAATCACTTCTATCTTTGTTTCTGTTGACGAACGTTATTCTAAGACGATTATGATTGCGGCGTCACTGCCGACTCTGAAAAAGTATTGTTCTCCCAGAACTAGTCCTGTTGCTGTTCCACCTGTCTTGCCCATTCTCTTAGAATAAATGGTGCCGAAAGCCTTGCTTAAAGCCGAGAAAACTGCTTCAAACGAACCTTTAACCGCACACCTCATGTAATAAGAGGTCATTAACATCCTCGTTTGTGGAGTTATTTGATGCTCCGACTTTTAAGAACTTGCTCATAATACCGTGGACAATAAGTCAGCGCTATCTGATAGAAACTTCCATTCGACGTTGCTACCTCTTCCAAGTTCCCTTCAACGCAAACATTTTCTCCCTTGCGAACCTGCATTCTAAACTCTTCCACGTAAGACACGATTCGCTTCACCTCAACGGCTTCTCTTGCACCATGCAGAACTTCCAGCGGCTCGACGCCATAAACTGACGGAATAAAAGGCGCTTCATCAGCATCGATTACCCGTGCAATCAGTCTAACCCAACCCCTAGGCAAAACCCGCATCCCAGAATCATACTCATTGCTTATTTCCTCCCAGTTCTTCACGGGTTCAAACTCTGTCTTTATGATTCTGCCACTTTTTGTATCATTGAACAACGCGTAAATCATCTTTCTTCGTTGATGCCAAACATACTCTTGTGGGCTAAGGTTTCGGAACCGCCAACGCTTGCCCCGGATTGACGCGCTTGTCTCAAATTCGTTTCGAAGCGACGAAGAACTATCCTCGTAAAGTTCCTGCAATGTTTGACACAGTTTTGCCACTTTATTCTTCCCATAAACTACTAGATCAATGTCAGAGAAATCCGGGTGATGAAAACCATGAAGCATAGAACCGAACACGCCAAAATCTCCAGTCGACAAACCAGAATGCCGAAGTGATAATTTCAGAACATTCTGCAGAGCTCGAAGAAGCCTATCTTCATGTTCCGATGACATCAACTTTTCAAGTTCCTCGTCGGGTCTTCTAACTCTCATTACATGACGATTATTAACGCCTATGATTTTTTTCTGAAGCATCTCGTGAAAAACCATGTACTGTGGAAAGCTTTTTTCAAGAAACCTCCAGCCTTCATCTTCGTAAAACTTGCAGAAAACATTCTGTTTATTGTTCCTGAAAGCCTTGGGATTATCAGATTTAAAAATAGTGGCAGGAGCATATTCAACATCGCAAACATATGCGTCTCTGGGATGTGTGTAGCCGAAAACACGGAAAATCAAACCTTCTTCCGTGACAACTGCATCACGGTCTCTAAGCCTTAGAGTGGCCAAACGTGTTCGTCCTCGCTTGTTCCTGTTCCAACCACGACGTGATAATGAGCTTTGCCCGTTTCAAGGTTTTCAACCTGTTCCAGCACCCCTGAAACGCGCATACTGTCGCCTTTTCTTGCCACGTTTCGGTAACAGCCTATCATAGAAACCACAAGTTGTGGAATTTTGTTTTGGGGAAGCTCTGAGGCGGGATTAGCGGGTTTATAATTTTCTATTTTATAAATGGCTGGGCGAAACATGGCTTCGCAGTCATCTTTGACAGTGCAAGTGAATGAAACTAACGCAAGGGATGAATATTTGAATAACCCATATTTCACGTCAACTTCCTCTGGCTTGCGAATTGCATTGTACATGAAAATCCTGTCTTTGTATTGGCCTTTGAAATGTCTAGCAGCATCGATTCGATTGTTAAATCGGTAACTTAGCTTTCCATTCTCAACAAGCTCGCTTATTGCATGTTCAAGTTTGCGGAAATTCTGTGACCCGTACACGACTATGTCAATGTCGGACTTGTCAGTGTGCATGCCTAACGCCACTGAGCCGTGAACACCAAAGTCTTCGAACGCGACACCCGATGCTCTAGAGACTAGACTGATAAAATCCAAAGTCATTCGTTGCAAACTGTCCTTGATCTTAAGACTGGAAAGATTACGCAAGCATTCACAAGGAACAAAAACTTTTTTTATGGAATCTAACGGGGCGCTGATCACGTGTTTTTCTCTGAAAGGGCAAAAGTACACGTAATCTGGAAAATTTTTCTTAAAGGTTTCAAGGAACACGTTGTAGTTTTGTGCAGTGTAGAGGCTCTCAGCCCTGAAAAGTCGCGTTTCACCGTAGTTCCATGTTCGTCTAAGAAAACTAACGTTGAACAGTGTTCGGAATTCCGCTGGAATATATTTTAGAAACGCAAAAACTCGGTCTCTAGGATGTTCGTAACCAAAAACGTTGAATATAAAACCCTCTCGGGTTACGAAGGTATCGCCGTCCATCGACACCCATGTATCAGGAACCGTCTTAACGCACCATGATGAATTCTGGTTTAAACGTTAAAAAACATGTTGGCGTCTTCCGCAACATTTAAGATGAGTATGACATAGTGCATTTCAAAGTGGTTCATGTTGAGCGAGAGTTTACATCCGTATGTAGTTTTTCTTCCGCCTGAACAAAAGATCAGAATATTAAGCGCCATCTTCGGTTCAAAAGCAGCCGTTGACATCCTAAAATTCTCTCTAAACCAAGGCATCTCAAACAGGATTTACCAGAAGGATTTGGTTAGAAAACTTGCCTACTCGAACAAGACGGTGATCGGCAACCTGAAGTCGTTGACTAAGCTTGGAGTTTTGAAGGAAGACATGGAGAAGGTTGAACAGGAAGGCAGGGTTGTTTGGGTTAAAGCCTACGAGCTTTCAGACGCAGGCAGGTGGTTTGCCCTATTGCTTGCCGCAGAGAAAGACCTGTCAGAGAAAGAAAAAGCCGAGATACTGCAGAACCTTTTTCGAACCTACGTAAGATGGGTAAGAAACTTGGGAGAAAAACTGCACGTAAACAAGAGGACGCTGGAAAAGGCTTTCATGGAAGAAATGAAATAGCTGAGGGTTAAACATGAAACCGTTAGTTATCGCGCTTGTCGGAAGCAAAAAATCAGGCAAAACAACTACCATAGAAACAGCAATAAAAGAGCTAACAAACAAAGGTTACAGCGTCGCTGCTGTAAAACATGTTCCAGAACCAGATTTCACGATCGACAGCAAAGGAAAGGACACTTGGCGTTTCACTCAGTCAGGAGCCAAAACCATAATCGCCATATCAGCAAACGAAATCGCAACCATAGAAAAAGGCGCCACAAAAGATTTTTCACTGAAGAAGATTCTGCAAAAATGCGAAGGCAACGACGTAGTTTTCATAGAAGGACTAAAAAACCTTGTTGGAACGGATAAAGATGTGCAAAAAATCGTGGTTGTGAAATCGGAGAAAGAAGCCTTAAGAGCCGTGAAAGATCATGAGCCGGTACTCGCTTTTGTTGGGCCTTATTCAACTAAAAATTTGAACTTGAAAATTCCATATGTCGATATTCTCAAAAACCCAGAAAAAATCGCAGACATAATTGACAATCTAATCAAAAAGAATAAAACGCGTTAAGAAAAAAGATCGTATCACAACGCTTAACTCCGTAGACCAGTAAATTCTATTCTGCGGATGATGCTTATTGTTTGAGATAATCGAAAAAAGTCTAGAGTCCAAAACCGTGGCTAAGGCAAATCTGGTTCAGGTTCGTGGACAAACCCGCAAAATCACGTTGTGCACCGCTCAGAATGACGCGATCGAAAACTTTTCTCACATAACCTTAAGCGGCGTCTCCGCAAGGGTTCTAACAGAAAACAAGTCATGGGGCTTCAGTTCCACTAATCAAGTGAAGAAAGAAAAGGTTGAGGAATCACTGAAGACAGCCATGAAACTTGCTTCAGCCTCTGCAAAATCAAAACGCCAAAAGATAGCACTTGAACCCATCCCCATAGCAAACGTGAAAATATCGGCGAAAGCCAAGAAACCGTTCGAAAAAGCCGATCTAGAAGAAATCAAAAACATCCCCCTAGAAGCCTGCCACGGCGCCTCAACAGTTGGAAAAAGCATTGCAGACGTAAAAGCTTCTTTCTTGAGCATTCAAGACCAAAAATGGCTAGCAAGCTCGGAAGGTTCGCGTATCTTTCAAGAGTCCACGCGTGTGCTCCTGTTCGCCGACGTAGTGGCAAAGGAAGGCAATGTTTATTGTCCTGCCTCAGAGAATTTGGGGCACACGGGAGGATTGGAGCTTTTCGATGAAACCCCGCCCGCTGGCTTGGGAAAAAAGGTTGCGAAAAAAGCCGACAAACTCTTAAAAGCAGAGCCGCCACCGTCTGGAAAGTTCCGTGTCGTTCTACATCCGACGATTTGCGCGACTCTGCTTCACGAAGCCATCGGACATCCTCTGGAAGCAGATTTGGCGATGGCGGGCGGCGGCTTCGGCAACCATGTCGGCAAGCCAGTGATGTCTAAACTTGTAAGCATCTACGATGACGGCTCGGTGGAAAAGGGACTTGGATATTTCCCCTATGATGATGAGGGAGTAAAATGCTGTCGTACTTTGTTGGTTGAGGACGGAGTGTTACGATCGTTTATGCACGACCGAACCAGCGCCGCACGCATGAAAACTTCGCCAACGGGCAACGCTCATGCATGGGATTACAGTGTGGAGCCACTGATAAGACAGACGAACATCGGCATAAAGCCAGGTGATAGCACGTTGGAAGAGATGATTGAAGACATCAAGGAAGGACTGTTTATTGAAGGCACTTTTGGTGGACAGGCAGATTCGAGCGCAGACTTCACTTTTGGGTTTCAGAACGCAGTGTGGATAAAGAAGGGAAAGCTGGTTAACATGACGCGTGGAGCTAATCTAGCGGGCAATGCAATCAGCGTCTTCAAAACCGTCGATGCTGTTTCCAAAGAGGCTGTTCTTCGACCTGGCGCGTGTGGAAAGGGACAGTTTGCAATTCAGGGACGCGTGGTTCCAGCGGTTCGCTGTGAGATTATGGTGGGCGGACAGGGAGGCGCATAATTAATGAGAATCGAAGATGATTGGAAATTCTTAGCTGATGCTGCTCGGAAAACGGTTAAACGTCTCGAAAACATGGGTGCTGCACAGGTTGAAGCTTTCTATTTAGCAACCCGGACGACTGAAACTAACATCCGCAACTCTGAAATCTTCAACGAAAACACGATGGAAGACATGGGTGTAAGCTTTCGCGTAGCAACAGCCGACAAACGTGTGGGTTTCGCCTGCACCAATGTTGTTAACGCTGAAAAAGCCGTGTTTGAAGCTGGAGAAAAAGCGTTCGCCATAGCCAAGTTAAGCCCATCAGTGCCAGATTTTGTGCTACCTACTAAATGCAAGATTCCACAAGTGGAAGGGCTTTTTGACGAGACAGTTGTTAATGCGGATGTTGAAGAAACAGTGGATGTTGCTTACCGATTGATTAGATCTGCTGAGAATGTTGATAAACGGATAACGGCGAAAGGAGGAATAGTCTCCTTCTTGTATGTCCAGAAAGGCTTGGTGAATTCTTTCGGAATCGATTTGGAGACGAAGGAAACGCAAGCGGCTACTTATGTTTACGGAAGTGGTAGTCAAGATAGCGAAGTTACCCCGAGCTGCGCTGACTTCGAATTGAAACGTAGTTCTGATCTGAACCCTGAGAAGGTCGGCAAGACCGTTGGCGAGATGATTGTAGCTCAGTTTAACCCTAAACCCACAGGTAGTTTTGAGGGCACTGTTATATTCGAACCGAGCGCAGTCTCATACCAGCTCTTCAACGCAATGGTGAGCGTTCTGAACGGCGAAAACGTCGTGGCAGGAAGTTCCCCATGGATTGGAAAGCTAGGCGAAACTGTGGCATCGGAGATTCTAAGCGTAGTAGATGATGGTTTGCTTAAGGGCGGTTTTAATTCACGAAATTTTGATGACGAAGGATTCCCATCGCAGAAAACAGCCTTGATCTCAAAAGGTAGACTGAAGAGTTTCCTTCAAGACACAACAACCGCAAACAGATTGAAGATGGCAAACACTGGAAACGCCTCTCGTTTTGCCGGCGGATTTGAAATGGTATCACAGATCGTGGGCGGCGGATACAAGGCAAAACCAAAGGTCTACCCATCAAACCTGACAATACAAGCTGGGAAGAAAACAAGAGATGAGCTAATATCTGAAGTGGAAAAAGGCGTTTTGGTGGGCGACATGGGCGGGTTTGTTCAGGCAGGCTCAGGTTTGATAAGCGCTCAGCTTGTTCGTGCTCACTACATTGAAAATGGAGAACTGCAATACCCCATAAAGGGTGGAATGGTTTCTGGTGTTGCGTTTGACTGGTTTAAGCAAATCGACGCTGTTGGAAACGATGAAAAACAGTTTTTCAACGCGGTGGTTCCTTCGTTGCGTGTAGAAAGGGTAAAGATAATCGGCTCGCGTTAGGTATTTCAAAAGGTGTTTGTGGGGTTTGGAGATCTTTTTGAGGGGGAGAAAGGAGAGCTTCAAAAAGGATGAATGTTCTCCAAACCTTTCCACCAAACTCTGAGCAGTTTCACCTCATTCTACAGAGCCTTGAAGGCTTCAAACCACCTGTTGTACAGCGAGAGCATGTCCAGCGAGACGCTTGGTTTTCGTTCTTCGAGTATTTGTCCGAAATCTGCCATTGTTAAGGATCGTGGGTTGGCTTTCCTGTCGTTGGCTTGACCAGTTTCGAAGAATTCGCCTATGAGCTTCAGCTGGGCTGCTTGGCAAACGTCTCTTATGTCGCTTCCCGAGAACCCTTCAGACAATCTAGCAAGTTCATGCAAGTCAACGTCAGAGGTGAGTTGCAGATGGCTCGTGTAGAGCTTGAACATCATCAAACGTGTGTGATGGTCTGGAAGTGGAACAAGAATTCTCTTCTGAAATCTTCTTATGAAAGCCCAGTCTAAGTCCCATGGCTTGTTGGTGGCGCCGATAACGTAGACATGAAGGTTCTTGCCCTTGTCCACGATGCCGTCCATTTCTTTAAGGAACTGGTTTCGAACACGAATTTCTCCGCCTACCTCGCTTTGATGCTTTCCCATGAGAGAATCCAACTCGTCGATGAACACGATTGCAGGTTTTCCGTCAGTTGCGGATTTTCTCGCCGAACCGAAAAGCTTCGCAACGTTCTGTTCAGCTTCACCTAACCATTTAGACATTATCGACGCTGCGTCTATGGATACGAAAGTCGCATCTATCTCGGTTGCGACTCCAGCAGCAAGCAATGTTTTCCCGCAGCCTGGCGGCCCGAACAGGAGGATTCCTCTCGGCCAGCCTAGTGGGAACAGGTCGGGTCTTTGAACTGGATAGACAATGGCTTCTTTCACGGCTCTCTTGGCGGTTTCAAGCCCGACGACTTCCTCCCACCTCACGTTTGGTTTTTCGGTGACTATGAGTTCTTCGTAGCTTGATTTTGCGCCTTCCGTGGTTTTTGCGTCTGCGCCTTCTCTCATTTCTGGTCTAGGTTCGGCCGTTATCACGCCGCCTTGTAATGCTTTTATTCTTTCTTGGTAGGCTATTGCCCTTTGAATGTAGACTTTGTTTAAACCGTATTCGGGGTAGAGTTGGACAAGTTTTAGGAGGCTTTCTATGGCTTTCTGGTAGCTTGATATGGCTAAGCCGTTTGCTCCTTGCTTGTCCAATCGCACTGCTTCCAGTGCGAAGTTAGTTGCATCTTTTTCGAGTTCTTGGGAAGCACTCATATGATTTTTCCTCTTATGTTTCTGATTTTAGTTCGATTTTTATCTTGCCTTTGGCTCCTAGATTTTTCAGAGCCTTCTCGATTTCCTCATTCGAGGATTCTAAATCGACAGAGCATCGCGTCATGTCGATTTCTCCGTTACACTTCTTGACATAATCAAGAAGAACATCTTCTAACTCAGGTTTCTCAATCTTCAGAGAGATTTCCTTAATCTCCTGCTTTTTATAAGAAAAGAGGGTTTGGGAAGACTTTCCGTCAGGGTCTTCAACCTCTTCGCGGCCTATCGACTGCGAACAGCTGGCTGCTAGGGCAACCATCTCTTTTATGGCAGTTTGCTCAGCTTCTGGTGCATCTTGGGTAGCGGGCGGTTCAGGAAGATTCTCTTCAAGCCTGTGTTCAAGGAATGTTGACACTTCTTTGAGTATCTCTTCGCCGCCAGGTGTTTTTCTGTTCACGGGGATCAGTGATTCGTCTGCGGTTATTTTTGTTGAGTAGAGTGTTTCGCTTATGGTTTCGTTGACTTTGCTGAGTTCGGATGAAACGTCAGGTAAAAGTTCGAAAAGCTGTTGGGATACGCCTTGCAGAAGTCTTAAAGCAGGTTTGAGGTCTACTACGATGTCGCTGAGTTCTCTTATGGTTTCGAGTCTAAGAATCACGCGTTCGATGGCAAGTTCCATGTTGTAGAAGAATTTGAGCAGCTTGCGAACTTCAGCGATTTCGTTTGCGCATATCGCGGCTCTTTCTCGGTTCTTGTTCTTCAGTGCTGATATGCATGTTTGGAATAGAACTTTGTCTCTTTCCTTAAGCCTGTAGCTTGCTTGTTCGAGTTTACTGTGCTGGACTTTTAAGGTGTGGATTGACCTAAAAACGGTTTCGCGGAATGGTGGAGGGTCAGGATGTATTAGGCTTTTAATTTTTCTTCCCTCCGCCCGCCACTTTTATGTAAGCTATATCCCGGTTTTTCCGATTTCCTTCACGTAAACGACTACAGGGGGTTCTGGAAGTTCCGGAGCGTTCTGAGTTGAGGCAGAACCTTTTGATGCCGATTCTAGTTTGTTCTTCTCGAACACGGATGTCTTTGTTGTGTCGCCTAGTAGAATGTTTGAAAGCCTGCCTTTGGTGATTCCCATGTCGTTCTTTTCCATGTTGATTCGTTTGAGGCTCTCTTGAATTATGGCAAAAGCTGTCTGGTAGTTTTGTTCGTCAATCTTGCCTATCTCATGCTCCAGTTCAAGGTTCACCAACGCATAGTTTAGTTGTCTGATTTCTTCAGCGCATCTTGCCGATTCTTCTTCTGCGTCTTCGATCAGGCTTTGCGCTTCAGTTTTCAGTTGAGTTAGTACGCCGTCGAAACTGTTGTGTAGTTCCTCGTAGAGTTCTTGTGAGATTTTTTTCTTTCCAACTAGATCCTTGAGTGCTTGGTCCTTGCGCCATATCAGTGGTATTTGGTCGCAGAGAACTGTGGTTCCTGATTTGATCTGAGAGATGAGCAGTATTTCTGATTCGTCAACTGTCAAGTTTTCCACAGGATGCTTCTGGAATTTTCCGTCACCCTGTTCAATGAAGACTGCGTCAAACTTTCCGCTTGGAGTCAATGCAAAAGAAGCTATCTTGCCGATCGCATGGCCGTATTCATCTTTAACTTGTTTCCCGACAGAAAGAAAAAGGTTGGGGTCATGTGCCATTCTTTCACCCCAGTTTTTAGGATGTTTCAGACGGTGCTTTCTCGCCTACGGAAGCGGCTGGAAGCCCTGGAATTCCTGGCGGAAGCTCTGGGAACTTGTCTTTGATTCTTTGTTCCGCGACTGTGGCTGCCTCGGTGAGAATCTTGGATGCGTCTTCGTTCACGGTGTCGAAGTTCAGTGTCATTCCTGAGCCTTGTCCTGCTTCGATCATTATGCCGCTTAGCATGTTGCCGATTTCGCCAAGTTCGTTCTCTGCTTCTGGGAAGACGCTCACTAACCCCGCTCTGACTGACCTTAGAACTCCGACGGCTGGCCCCAAAGTGGAGACTACGTCTCCTAATTCTGATACTGTGCGTAATCTTAACACGATCTGTTCGAGTGCGAGCCTTGCGTTGATTATTAGCCTTTCCATCTTGCGGATTTCAGCTAGTTCGCTGGCGAAGACGTTTGCGCGTGCCGTGTCATGCTTTGTGTAAGCGTCGACGATTCTTGCGAATATTGTCTTGTCTCTTTGGCTGAACCTGTCTGTGGCTTGGTCAAGTTTCTGAACTTGTAATTCTATGCGTCTGACAGCAAAGTCCAAACGTGGCTTCAGCGGACCTGGTGGTCTGACTGCCTCCTTGATGCGGTTTGAGAATGGTTGTTCGTCTCTCTTACTTTCCCATCGTTTTGCAAATCTTTCTGACAATTAATTACCTCCGAAAGAGAAAAGTTGCGCAGAACAATTTTATACATTGTTAATATGGTCGAAACATGCACGTATATACGTAAAGCTATAGGCGTACGCTGAAATCGATTCTGGCTTTAGTTTAAACGTTAAAAGGTTGCGTGCCTAGTCTCTGGGTTATAGACATGAATGTGTAAGTTAATCTAAATAGAGGCTGAAGGTGAATGCTACTCAAAAGGGTGAATTGAATGAGTGAAAGGTTTAAGATTTTCGTGTTTGTAGCTATTCTTGGGTTCTTCGCAGGAGTCATCGCAGACTTGACTTCAACGTACGTGATTCCAGCTCTCATAGCCGTGCTGCCAGCATTCTTCCAAGCACGGTATTTGCTCTCAGGGTTTGCTGGAGCCTGTCTAACGCTACTGTTGGTAAGCGTGTGGGCGTACATCGCTCCTCAGGAAAGATAAAACTCTCACCCTCTCTCTTTCTTTTATCCCTTAAAGAAAAATAGCTTCGGTTTTTTTAACATGGTATAGCGTGAAAAAACAGTCAATAACAGCCTACCCTCTTTAGATTTTTTGGCGCTTCATGGTTTAACATTTAGTTTTGGACTCAGGAGCGGAAAAAGCAATCATCCTCCGTGTCATTGTACCTCGATTACCTCATCGTCCATATTCCTAGGAACTTGTTCGAGTTTATTTGTGTTTTCTAAAGATACGCGCGCGATGAGGTTTGAACCTGAGACAGGATGGTGATGCCACCACTATCTAAGTATCTCCTGCAAATCATTTTATTTCGCACGTTGACCATATTCCTTCTCAAGCCATTGGACAGCAAACTTGACAAAGTCTGCGGCGTCGAACAAATAGGAGTCTGCATTCCCCACTTTGCCGTTTGTGCCCTTACCAGAAGCTAGATATTCGCGCGGGATCGCATCAAAATACCGCTCAGCATTTGGAAGGACGTTTCCACAAGTGTCAAATTCTTCGATTTCAACCCACTCTCGTTTTCCATTCCGCAGTACAGGCATCTGGTAACGTATGACCTGCTTGTTTGGGACGTCGGCAATACTTTCCGCATAATGCAAGAGGGTAATCGATCCAAAAGGCGCCCCCAACAGGAGCACTTTTCCTTTCAGCTCACATAACTTGGCCAGCGGCGAGCCTGATCCATACCCGTATTGCAGTGGGTGATTCTGCGTTAGCCATTTAGCTTTTGCGCCAACCGCAACGCAAGAAGCTTCAGGGTTGCCGCTTCGGCAGGCTTCAGGCCAAGTTCGCAGGTATTCCGTCAGGATGCTCCAGCCTCTGTTTGCACGCGATCTGGCGGGATCAAACGGTGGGCACTCCTTCAGGTAGACCTCCTGCCACTTTCTAGGCAACTGCGCAAGACTGTAGGGTGCATCTTCTTCCCAAGCCACGTACATCATCAGTGTTCCTCCCTGACCTAACACATCAAGCAGTGCTTCTATGACAACATCTGGTCCGCCAACTACCCAACCGATTGCCTTAACTGAAGCGTGGAGCATTATGATGTCGCCTGACTTAACACCCAGCTTTCTAAGGTCAGTTACGAGTTTGCTTAACGCGATTGGTTGAAGTTCAGTTCTGACCATAGCACCATATATTCCCATGGGGTTTTTGTGATTTGCGGAGAACTTGATCGGTTTGGATAACCTAGTGGGTGCATCAGTTTCTTGAAGTAGTGCAAACGTTCGGTAAAGAAGCCATATTTCTCACTCTTTTTGCTTAGAAAATATAAATATTGTCTGTTTGTTCTTGCTTCGCTTTTTTTCGTTGATTCTAGTCTGGAAAACGAAGGAAATCGAAGCGTCTTAACCTTTTAATCATTCAAAAACGCATTGACTATCCCCAAGAGGAAGGAGAAACGTGAAATCTGTTTTATTTATTGTTTCATACCATTTTTCGGTTGCATGTGCCGCGATGATGCTTGCTGTTATATTCAGAGTGTTTCATATGGTTTCTGTTGTCAACATCATTGAGTTTTGCCTTGCAAAGCATTTGTTAAAAGACTGGAAGTATATAAATTATATTTGAAATAAAAAGAAAAAAAATGGGGGTTATGCGACTTTTTTGAGACCTTTGTCGGTTATGTAGTACTTGCCGTTGTCTGTTTTTGCTGCCAGCCCACTGTTGATTAAATGTTTCATTGTTTGCATGTCTTGCCTTGTCAGATTAAGTTCTTGTGCGGTTTTTGGGTTGTTTGACGATGCACTCTGCTTCCTTAGTTTTCTCAGAACAATCTTTTCACGTTCTTCAAGGTATCCCAGTCCAAGTATTGTCGTTAGATCGACAAATGCCATTTTGACACCCTCAAACAATCGATGAATTCCTTGAATCTTTGAACTTCTGAATACTCAAGGCAATGGTCGCCCCAACTGCTACACCAACCGTTATGAAGAGAGAGATGAAGTCAATTATTACACTGCTGTAGTATAGCGACAGGTTACCGAAGACGATAAGTCCTGCAAACGTGGAAGTACAAAGGAATGTTAAGACGCAAAGGAGGATTGAAGTAACCAATGAGAATATGCCGTCTATCTCTGGTTCGTTCGTGCTTGATGGTTTTCTGAGTCGAATTTTACGAATTCGTACAGAGACAACGATTGTAATTGCTGTACTTATTGCTGTACTTATCAACAACAAGCCCAACAAGACACCGATGTACTGTGGACCCCATAAGCCCCATGACTTCAACAACTGTTGTTCATGGGCAGCCACGGGGTAGATGATTCCTGTGTAAATTGACAAAAAGCAGCATATCAAAGTCGATATTGAAATCATAATGTATGGAATGAGTTCGTAGCCTTTTCCAGCTATGGTAGTATTCATAGTCTTCATTTTGTTTCCCTCTCCTTGCTTATAAAGAATGTGTGAATTACTTATGCGCCGCATTGCATGGCATCTTTATCAAAGATTCTCCGAACCCTCCGGCTTCACAGCCATCATATGGATTGGGGTCACCGGATACGGGGAAGATGAATGGAAAACCCCAGTCTATAAGCCGTCCAAAGCTCATTGTCCAGTAGACAAACTTATGAGTGAAGAAGTAAAATTTGCTCACATCCCAGATATACTGCCACCCATCTGACAGCTCTGTTTTTAGCACGGTATCAGTGAATATTTTTACTGTTAGCCCGAGTGCAGCTAAGATCGCTGGAATTATACCCAAAAGCTCAGCGACAATCTTCGATATGAACTCTGGGATGACCAGCAGTATTATAATCAATGCAGCTACTGCACCTGCCCAGGATGCAAAAGTGCCTCCCTCAGCCAAGTCGTTGATTATCCATACTGGAATGTGATACGCGTTCCTCCCGCTTTTCTCCCAAAATGTTCGTGGGAACCCCTTCATTGGGGTCGATGTCGTACACGGGTTCATGGTTTGGTATGTTGTGTGGATGAGAATACTCCACATGGAACTGCTTGCTATTCTCAGCAAACACTATACCATACCACATATGCGTGGGCAATGATGTTGTTGATGCGCAGGGCGTAGATTCTTGGGCCAAAGACGTAGATTGCATTCCGAAGGCTTCATAGAGTTTGTCACGGGGGTATTTGGTAGTTCTGAAGTCTATCTCCATCTTTTCTCCATCGATCAGGAGGTAGCCAATAACGACAATTTGGTTGAACCAGATGCCGTCACGGACGTTCAGGTAGTCTATCCGGGTTACATTTAGTTTTCGTACCACAGTGACTTCTTTTTCGTTGTCGGTAAACGTGAATACATCGTCCCATCGCTGCTCTGCAATGTACTGGGTTTCCGTCTGGACTATAACTTTTGTCTCCGGTTCTGTTGGGGCTTTAGCTGCTGTTGTGCACACTTGGCATACCATTTGTCCAAGTAATAGTATAGCCATAAAAGTTGCAGCTGTTATTATTTTCTTCATTCTTCCACCACTTCCCACTTGTTTCTCGTCTATTAAAACATAGCGGTATTCCCCAGACCTTTTCCCAGACTTTTATGGTGGAGAAAGTCCGTGTATTTGAAAAATTCTTTTTCTGAAATATAATTAACCATATCTTTCGCTTCGTCTTGATCGGCAAGCTTCCTTGATATGTTGCTTCAGTCCTTTTAAAACCTCATTTAATACACACCTGACAAAATTATCAACACTCGTTACTAATCATTAAAGTGTAGATCGCACCGAAAAATCTGCTTTTGCGAGATTCTTGCTTTAATCTACTTTTGGTGTAGAGTTTTTATGCTTTAAACAAGATTTATGATGGCAAGGAGAAACGATTGCAGTGTGTGGCATATTTGGTTTTGCATTAAAGAAGCCATTATCCTTAACAAAAGTGTTTAAAGTTCTTGAAAGATTGGAGGTTCATCGGTACCCAAACGAGACTAAACCCGTCGGAGGATACGGCGCGGGTCTAGCCGTTCTCAGAAAGGACGGAAGCATTTCGTTGGAGAAAACTGGAAAAACCGACGATGTTTCACCTGCTAGAAGACTATCGAGAATGGTTAAGGTTGAAGAAGCGGCTGTTCTGGTTGCGCATGTGCGGATGCCAAGTCCACAGTTCATGGAAAACGCACATCTTAAAGAAACTGCCCAACCGTATCTTGCAGATTGCCGTCAGGGCCTAACTGTGGTTTCTGCTCACAACGGCTACATAACCAATTACAAAGTCCTCAGAAAAAAGTTGGGTGAAGCGCATGTTTTGGAATCTGAAAAGGTCAGGCTTATTGACTCGGAGGTCATTCCGCACATTTTCGAAAAGATCCTTGAAGAGAAGAAAGACACTGAAAAGGCTTTAAGTGCTCTTCATGCGATGTTGAGAGGCTCGATGGCGCTTAGCCTACTTCAGATTCAGAAAAGTGAGAAATTGCTGCATTTGGTTCATAGCGGCAAAACCAGAGGATTAACGATTTGGACAAATGCGCAAAACGAGGTGATTTTCTGTTCTAGAAAAGAACCGCTAATCCAAGAATTTAAGTTGGTGCTTGATAGGGGCAAGTTCAAAGAGAATATTACAATTCCATACAATAAAAATGAGAAGCTGCAAAGGTCTTTTGCTCTGAGATGATGTATAGCCATTCTTTACATCTGACCGAACGTGCTGTGTCTATGAAGACCGAATGAGGCATGTATCGCTTTTGGAAAAATGGGAAATCAGGAGATTAAGCGAATGTGGTTTTCGATTTCCATAAGTCATGTCTGATCAAATAAGGTGTTGTGTTCTCGAAACCTGGCAGTGCAATGTATCCCCAGAAGATAGGCATTAGAAAGACAAAGACTTTGGCCACTATTCCACCGATGATAACCCCAGCTGGGATAAAGGTTGTTAATGTTGAAACAACCGTTGAGCGAGGGTACACATCTTCGGTAACCTCATATAACATTATGCCAAAGAAGAGCCAATCAAAGTACAATACGAGAATAATTGCCAAGCTGAAATATGACCTCTTCAGAAATTGCTGCTTTCGAAGTTTAAACGCTGGAAATCCCAAGATGAACATCTGAACAAGCATTGAAATGATGAAGGAAACTATGAAAGCGTTGATTAGCAATTGAGGATAGGAAGATACTCCCCATGAACCCAATAGTTCCTGGTCCCACGGAAGTATTCTATCTACTTGTCCATATTTGAATGCTTGTACACACCTTTGTCCAAAGGCATTTCCTAGAAATATCTCGATGAGGAACAAATAAACTAGAACCATCATAAGTCCTTTGCTATGTCTCGGAATTGACTCGCTCCTCATGTGGCGGTTGACCTCTTTATCCCTGGAACACCGCCTCCAAACGAAAACAATGGGTTAGCCTCTCTCCATTCAACGCTGATAAGTTGTGGCTCATCCCTTTGCGCGCCCCAAGACATGTACCATTCTGTGTGCATCCAGCGGTACCAACATGAATGAGAGCGCCTATCAGAGCCCAAATGGTACGTTGACCAATACCAACACCATCCATCTCCGTTATGTGCCTGAACAATGTCTTCAATCCACGCTTTCATTTGCCATCCTTGATACCAGACGATTAGGGCCATGATTCCCGCTATCGCTGCGAGGATGCCTGATACAAGTGCTATTAATCCACAGCTCAGGTAAGCGGCAACTGCTGCTAGAGCACCCAAACCTATTGTCGCGCCAGCCCACACATGCTCGAGAATGTCGCTCGTTCTCTCAGTATCTTGTATCCAGTCCTGCACCTCTTGATAGCTTAGATGCACATGTGTCTTCTGGTTTCCCATGGTACCAACAGGTATATCCCAATGAGTGAACCATTCCCGCGGATAGTAAGTATCATAATTGTCGTCATGAGTGTATTTAACCAGATGCGTCCCATTATCTCCCTTAGGCAGGAATATCAGGTTGTCCCAAGTATACTTGCCCGGGAAAACTCCCAGAGGTCGAACGGGTTCCTCTTCTTTCACTATTTTGGTGAACTGTGTAATGCTTACTCGGATACCGTAATTTTCGATCGTTCCTTCAGCAAAGATTTTCTTTGTGTTGTTGTGATACCACTCTGTTATTACTACGCTACGTTCAAAAGAACATTCTATTTCATTGATTCTTATTCTAGTGTCAAACTCGTGTTCGTGGACAATTGGCTGCCTTAGCTGATTACCGATAGTAATCACACCATTCACTGGTACTGATATTGCGAGGAAACTCTAACACTGCCAACGCCATAAGCACACTTCTCTTCATCTTCATTTTCTTCCCTCCATTAATTTCACCTTTCAACAACGAGATTAAACTTCGATTGAATAGCTGTGACAATCACTATTTATATTTTATGGAAAAATCTTCGATAGAAAACACTCACCTCGGGGTTTTCCTTAAAGGTTTTTAGCCTAGCACTTGTTAATCTCACTTTATGCCAAAGATCCGAAGATATCAGAATAGAGACTTTGTTGATTATGTTGCCGCTTTGGAAAAAACTACGTCATGGAAGAAACAGAAAAATATGATAATATCTTATGCTATTAAAACTAATGCGTGATAAAATGGCGAACATTCGAAAGTATAACCCCAGAGATTTTGTGGATTACGCCACCACGTTGGAGAAGACTACGCCGTGGAAGAAGAAAGCTGGAACCGAGCTTAAAGCTAGACTAGAGAAGCTAACCCGGCGAGATCAGGTTTGGGTTGCCGAGGTAAACGGCAGAGCAATAGGCTTTATGATTCTGTCGCCGAACAAGGATGGCTCGTTAGAAGTTGACTGGCTTGACGTACACCCAGACTTTCAGCGCATGGGAATAGGCACCTTGCTCGTTGAAAAAGCTGCAAAAGTTGCCAGAGCCAAGAACATAATGTGGTTAAGCATTCACACACAAGTGACTAACAAGGAAATGATCGGTTTTGCAGCCAAGAATGGGTTTGACGTTTTTGAAAAGATTAAGGATTTTTATGGCAAAAGAAAAGACGCCTTACGCTTTAGGAAAGTAATACCATACAAACCTGATGCATAAAATGGTTTAGTAAAATACCAAATGCGGAAGTTATAGTCGAACCGACTTAAACAGTTAGACTGTTAGCCAGATTTGCTTGAAGGCAAGAATTTGAAAAAGCTCGTTCAACGCGAAACGAATTGAGGCTCAAGAGATATACATTGATGGAGGTGACAGAAAGTGAGTAAAAGAGACAAATCCCTTGGAAAAATGAACGTAGATAAACAGAAGAGTCATCAAACAAGAAGGGCTCGTGGTGGAAAAAACAGAAAAGAAGGTAGAAACGCAACTTTCAGCGCGGTCATCTTTATAAGGTGCTAAACATATATGCACCAAGAAAGGCATGCCTCCAAGTTTTTGCAATACTGTTTGCATCAAAAATGGCCTGCTTTTGCATGAAGGAAATATAACATGTTAAAAATAAGAGAAGTCTTCGATGGAAACCGTAACAGATTACAAATCATCGCAGAGATTCTGAAGAAAACGCGCGAGCCAACAGGTAAGACGAATATTATGTCTCGTTGTAATATGAGTTCCATGCAATCAGGGCAATACTTGAATTTTATGAAGTCAAGCGATCTTATTCGGGCGGACGCCATAGCCGGAAAAGTAACGTATCAGATGACCCAAACAGGCCGAGAGTTTCTAGAATTATATGACAAGATAATTTTGTTACTTGATCCTAACATTTCCGCACCATCACTGATTTGACAATGAAAAAACAAAGCGTGTTTATAGAAACCTTTAAGTCTACCGCGGGCTTTATAAATAGTGATAATTGAAAATTTACATTTTCAATTTCAGCCCAAAGCTAACAGAGGTGATTCTACACGTCTCAAAAGAGAATGTTTGAAATTAAATGCACTGACTGCGGCAAAACTGCCACGGTACCTTTCAAGCCTACAGTAGGCAAGCCAGTTTACTGCAGAACGTGCTTCTCAAAACACACGTTTAAGCAGCCAGAAAACGCCAGCACGAACTTCAGTTTTGACCCGAAACAAGCATGGGCACGGCGAGGAAATAACCAGCAAGAAAGAAGAGAGGAGAAGCCCACTAGCGTCTTCCAACGGTACTAGGCACACCCAATATACATGCGATAGTGGATGTGCAATGGAGTTTGAATTAGCGCGTGAGGAGTAATCATGAAAATAGTAAAGGGCTGGAGAAGAATAGATAACCAGAAAGGATTCATAAATTCGACAACAGGACAAAATCTTGTTGTCACGAAGAAAGAGTATGGAGAACATTACTTGGTGATGCTGTTTCCTGAGGTACGAAGTGAGGATGAAGGAAGAGAGGTATCACCTGCATATTCGACTAGATCAAAAGCCGAGTCATACGCTATGGGTTGGATGGACAAGCATCCGACAGGGATCGAATGAACGCGCGAGCAAATCTCCTTGTAGGGTAGCAAGTCAACAACGACTAGCTTATTCTTTACTTCTCTTTGGAATTGTGTGACTCAGTTTTCCTTCTCTATAGTATGCCTTGAAAGTCTTCTTGCACTTGGCACAGTTGAAAAGTTTAACATGGAAAATAGCGAATTTCCATTCTGTAGAGGAATCTGAAGCATCTTTTCCGCATCTAGGACATTTAACCACTATTGCACTCTCAATCCATGATTTGAGACTCCACATTTAAAATTTGCGAGACTCGGCAGGTTTTCCGCAAAAGCGCGCGTATGCTTAAATTATTTATGCATGTCGATACAGACAAGGAACCAAACAAACCAACAGAATGGTTGAAAAAGGTGTGAATGATGCAACAAACCACGAAAGAATCTTTGCTGGAGCGTTATTGGAGACTTAGAGGAGAGGCGGACGAACTATATCAAAAACGAATGAGAGAGATCAATCAAAAAATTAACGAGGAAATGAGAAAATCTATACAAAGAGAACTTGATGCTTTGGAAGATGCCATAGAGAAAGAAGATCTTGTCGAAGTTCTGCGTCACAAACTAATAATCGAAATTCTATTAGGACAACACTCTAGCGAGCGTTGACTCCGCCAGTAACACAGGATCAGATGATAGAGTCTGAATGGGGGTGAAATAATGGCCGATAAGAAGTTAGAACTCGCATTCATCGATAAGGACGGGAAAGTGTATCCAATTGATGAGGGCACTCAGGAGGATTTAGCTAAGGGTCTTGAAAAAATCTCTAAAGAAATCGCAAAGAGACTGTTATTACTAAAAGAACAAAGGTAGAAACAGGCCTATTCCTTTTTTCAGGAAACTCCGGGAGCGCGCGCATAAAACTATGAGCGGTAAAAGAAGCGCTGGAGTTAAAGGAAAAACAAGCGTAGCTTTGATGCTAAGAAACGAACTCGTTTTTATTAGCATGGATTTGTAAATGTATGTTCAAGTGATCTTGATTATGAGGCGAGTTTCCAACTGTTTCAGTGAAGAAAAAACACGGGCTATTGCCTTAGAAAACTTGTGGCTAGGGCTGAGGCTCTGTCGTGGGCTATTCTCAAACTTCTTCGGAATAAGGGTTCCACTGTTTTGTGGGCACAAGCTAACCTATGATTGCAATCTCAGATGTAAAATGTGTCCCTTCTGGAAAAGATCCAGCAAGGATTCCAGTCTTGAGAAAGAAAAAGCAATTCTGAAGCAGATTTATAATTCAGGAGCTTGTGGAATCGCGTTTGAAGGAGGAGAACCTCTCCTAAGAAATGATCTGGCCAAAATTCTTGCTTTTTCTCGGTCTCTGCCTTTGCAAACAAGCCTAGTTACTAATGGGACTCTCCTCGAATCCAGAATAGATGAGATAGCACCATACGTCAACGGCGCCATCTATGTTTCGTTAGACGGCCTAGAAAAAACCCATGACACCATTAGAGGAGTCAGTGGATGCTTCAAAAAAGCGATAAAAGGCATAATCGCATCCAAAGAGAAGGCTTCCGTGACAATCAATACAACAATAATGGCAGAGAATCTCTATGAGATAGAAGACATGGTAAATTTGGCAAAGGAACTGAATACAGGAATGTCCGTAGCCGTGGCTTATCACTACCGCAATGCCTGTGTGTCTGCACCTACCGCTGACGAAATTGCCAAGACAGCCAAAAAACTCATCGCGATGAAGAAAAAGGGCTATCCCCTTGTGAATTCAGTCAATTATTTTAAAGTAATGGCAAGAGAAAAAAATTGGAAGTGCAGACCCTGGGCAGCAATTAACGTAGACCCAAATGGAAACTTGGTCCTGCCTTGTTATGTTCGTAATGAATACGCAATTAGCGTTTCTGTTCTTGAAACCGACATCAAAACTGCAATCTCTGGATTTAACTGGAAAGAAATACAGAACTGCGAAGAATGCAGTCTCCATTGTTATGTAGAGCCTTCCTTGGCACTTTCATGGGATTTTTGGACTTACCTGAATTGGGCGTTTCGAGTTAGAATGTAGAATTTCTAAGAAATTGACTGATTTAGAAACTAGAAAAGAGAAAATTGAGAGAGGTTCTTTCCTGTGAGTTTGGTGCATACTTCGTGTGTTGATAGATGGTTTCAAGTTGTTCAGAAAAAGAATGAGGATACCAGCAAGAGTTAGAGCCGCACACGCTGAAGCTTAAATACGACTTGAATGATACAAGACGATGGTGAAAACGCAAGATGGTTGGGCTTACGGCATCTCTGCCTGAAAAGTGGGAACAATTTCTGAAGCGTTTAGCTGACGACCACGAAATTGATCTAAACGTCGTCGTCAGTGAACTATGTGAGTGGGCATTCTCCAATCCTGAAAGCAAAGAACAATTTAAGGTTTGGTTAGATGAGGCTCATCCCTCAAAAGGCGAAGTTGAGGAAGAAGCAAGAGCTGCAGGAGAAGAGGCCGCCGAGGAAGAAGAAGAGCGCGAAGAAGAATCAGAAGAGGAATCCCACGAACATCGCGATTAGTTAAACAGTGGAAATGACGTTTATCGCCTTTGTTAGCGTCTCAGTTTTCCTGCTCCGTCACATTTTGGGCATCGTTTTCTGGAGGTCCCTTCACCCGTCGTGCCTGTACCATGGCATACAGGACAGGTGACCAACCAGTCTTCATCACGCTCATAGTACTTTCTGGACATAAAATTCACCTTGTTCATGAGCTATCTGTATGTGTGTAATATCAATTGCGTTTTTACCTTCTCTTCTGTTTCTTTCCCCCTCGAGCTCTTCTCGTTTGATGCCCCCTCGCTTTGTCACGGCGCGCGCTATTGATAGTTTTTCTACGTAGATTCTGTTCTCTACTCATGTTCCGTCACCTCACCTTTTAATTGCCAATAGTATCCTTTCCAAAATAAACCTGTTGTAGCTCATCGTGCTTCCTTCGAAACCAAGTATTGTGTCCTTCTATGTCACATTGTATAAGTCAATATCGCAGCGATAGTATTGCTAGTGCACGCTTCGAAGATCAAGTCTGCGTGACGTAATGACCTGATGCCTGGAAGCTCTGTTAAGCATTAGCATCATGGAGAGGATAGGGGCTTCCTTCCGACTGGCGAATTGTTTGCACTATTGAGATGCGAATCTTGTGGTAATTGACTTAAACTGATAATAGGTTGCAGAAGAGAAATAAAGGGACGAGCAAGGCACACGCTATAACGAGTTCCGCGCGCGTGAGTTTGCTTTCACCCCACCAACGAGTCACTCTCGCAACTTTTTGAGGAAGATCTATTTCGGCGAAAGAGTCTTTCTCGGTTTTCTTTCGCATAAATAGAATAGCACGCTGTAGCGCCAGATTAGGCTTTTGCGAACGAAAGTAGCTTATGCGAACATTTCAGTTTTAATCGCTTCAGCGCGTCTGGTTTGGATAAAACTTTACCCCAAACCAAGACGAATTCTTGGGTTAAGATTGTTGTTAATATTCAATGAGCATTTTCGTAGACTGAATCGGGCATTGCTCTTGACCATGCATCTGGATTTTTGTACTTGAACGCTGGCGCTATATCTTCTGTCTGTTCTTTTTTTCCGACAAGGATCTTCTTCATTTTTGCCATTTCTAGGCTTCCATCCAGCTGATATAATCGCAAAGTGATAAAGAATTTATGAATTCGGAATCCAGCTGGTTTGTCGCTAAAGCGCGCGTGTTAATTGCCATTTATCGCAAAATTTAAATAAAAAATTGTGACATTGTAATTCGAGGCTAGAATATTGCCTAAAGCTGCTAAAGGAAAGAAGAAAAAGCCCGCAAAGAAGTAAGAACGAAAAATTACTCACAAGCGTATAAATCCCCTCATTTTCTTTGTTTATGAGCCAGATCGTGCCCGCACGCTTGTTATGGGATTATTTGGGCGTCTGCGCAACCGCTGATTAGATTTGTTATTTTTATTTTTAGGTGTTCGTTGGGTTTTGCGTTGCTGATGAAGATTGGAAAGCCTTTGATTCTGGCGATGCCTTCCCCGTTTGAATTCATATCTACTATGTCTACTTCGTATTCTTCCCCAATTTTAATAGGGTAATTTATGCCTTTGCCGTGTCTGTTTTTTGCGTTTCTTGGAGCTCGCTTTTTGGGACTAAAAACACATTCCTCGCTTTCAACACTAAATACTAAGAAATGCATCTTGAGGATAAACGTTTTGTCTCAACACTGCTAAGAAAAAAGTTAAAGAAACAGACTGGTAGGTTCAGGTGCTATAGACAGCGCGCGTGTCTAGAATTATTCCTAAAATCGTGTTTGGGGGATAAAACTTTATCTCAATCAAAAGCAATGAATAGAATTATTGAGGTTAGCGTCATTTGGCTTTCGCCAAACTCCCACCAATGCGAGAAGGTCGTTTGCCGAAAATCTGCTTGACGCCACATCATAATGTGCGCTATAAACGAAAACGCATATTAGACATACAGCTAGAATAATCCTTAGTGAGACATTATGGAAATTCTGGTTATCCGCCCTGATGACATAGGAAAAGGAAAAGTGAATTTTTTCTCAGACCAGATTATCAACAAAATGGCTAAAGTTGATGAGTTGGATGTTATTGGAATAAGTAATGGAATATCATTGGCGTGCTCTGCAACACGTATGTCGTCAGAATTCGCTAGGGTTCATATCAAGGAAGCCTTCCTAAATTACCTCGACATCCCGATTCTTGGAAAAATAGGAGGTGTTTTTTTTACGTTGACTGGAGAGCAAACCGTTGATTGGGATTCTGAAAAGGCCAGTCTCGAAAAGGGAATGAAACTCAGTTTTGCAGCAGATGGTCAGCTTGTCGTTATTTCACAAAACTTGCCAGTTGAACAGATGATACCTTTATGTCTAAAAAAGCTATGGAAGAATGATACTATAAAGATTCAGGCTTGTGGAGCTTCGATTAACCGTGCAGTTAATCTTGCTCTTGAAATAACGAGGGGAAAGATTTCTAGAGAAGCTGTTGGGATTGTTCTGATGACACTTTCAACGATACGGGGAACTTTCGAAGGAAAAGAGACAGCAATGACCGGTCTTGAGATATTTCTCAGAAAAGGTAATGAAACCAAGTATAGCAAACATCATGAGGCTGTCCTAGAAAGATTGCGAAAAGCCAATTCTTGAACTGCTGAAGAGACGAACGCAATTGAGCAACCGATTCATCGGTGTTGACATCGGCGGGCAACTCAAACAATACCCTGATCATGTCTATTGTGTTGCGACACGAAATTCCGATAAGGGGCAAAGGAAACGAGTTGTGTGTTTAACGAGAGAAAGGATAGAAGAACTCCGGAAGAAAGTTCCAGATTGGGAAGAGAAACTAGCTGCGATTTTGTATTTTATCAGCGTCAATCATAAAGACATTCTCCAAGAGAACTACGCGATTTTCATAGACAAGGACTTCCAAGGAGCTACGCTCACCAAAGTAGAAAGATACCTTAAGAGGCTTTTCGGGAAGGTCAATTATGGGAAAGGCTATCGTGCAGACCCTCCTTTCACTTTTATCCCGAGGATCGAGGATCGCACTGATAGTGTCAAACACGCAGACATCAAAGCCCAACGAGCTAGAGGAAAAGATCTCCTCCCTGATGAAAAGGATCCTTCAATAGACGAACTCCTCGAAATACTAGAGGACGCGCGAAGGAAAAAAATCGTGTGATGCCATTCGGCCTATGGGACCTGATTCACCGCGCACTCCTCAGGCTGCACCATAGACACCATCTAGGGAGGATTCGCCAAACAAAAGGGATTTACTCCCATAATATTGTCGTGATAAATAAATAACCATGATTATACCGGCAAACACGCCGGCTCATATTAGTTAAGGTTAATTCGCCTCTAACGTACACAATAGTGCATATAGATTTGGTTAGTCCTCATAATTAGGTTCTCAAACCAGTGATATAAAACTTCTGGATTCAAATTCTATCTTGCATGCCGGAAGCCAACGAATTGTCCTGAGACCTTCCTTAAATCTCAGCTCCACCACATTCAAACACAATAAACAAAGGAAGGAAACCAAACAACCACCAACTAAACAACACTCTCCACAAAACCCCCTAGGGGGTAGGTTCGTATTGACTGTTTTCCACACCAAACAAACATTCGAAAAAACCACCAGTTCAATCTATATATAGGGCGGTAGGATGCTCCGAGAGAGTCAGGTGTTAACTACATTTTTGTTGTCTGTCAAAAAGTTCATTGCCGAAACCTTCTCATGCTTTCTGCTCTTCAAGCATAACTGCTTAAATAAACGTTCCATGTCTAAAAGGAATGAAATGAAAAAAACAAAAGCATTAGCACTGTTATCAGGCGGATTAGATAGCACTTTAGCCATAAAACTCCTCCTCGAGCAAGGCATAGAAGTCGAAGCCATAAACTTCGTCACCCCATTCTGCCTCTGCAAAAAAGGAGGATGCGGAGCACAAAACGCCGCCGAAAAACTAGACATTCCATTAAAAACCATCCCCGTCAGCGAAGACTACCTAAAAACGATCCGAAACCCCAAACACGGCTACGGAAAAAACATGAACCCCTGCATAGACTGCCGCATCTTCATGCTAAAAAAAGCCAAAAAACACGCCAAACAAACCAAAGCAAAATTCCTCGTCACAGGCGAAGTCCTCGACCAAAGACCCATGTCCCAACACATGAAAGCACTCAGAACCATAGAAGAAGAAGCCGAGTTAAAAGGCAAAATCCTAAGACCCCTATCCGCCAAACTACTACCAGAAACCACCATAGAAGAGAAGCACCTCGTCAACCGAGAAAAACTCCTAGACATCCACGGCAGAACAAGAAAAAACCAGATGCAACTCGCCAAACAATACAACATAACCGACTACCCATGCCCAGCCGGAGGCTGCCTACTCACATACAAAGAATACGCCAACAAACTAAGAGACCTATTCAACCACAAAAAACACGTAACCATAAAAGACGTAAACCAACTAAAACTAGGCAGACACTTCCGCTTCGAAAAAAACAAGATAATCGTCGGAAGAAACAAAGCAGAAAACGAAGCCCTCCTCAGAACAAAAAATCAAAGCGACTACTACTTCGAAGTTCCCAACTGCGGAAGCCCAATCACACTACTCCAAGGACCAAAAACAAAAAAAGCCATCCAAAAAGCCGCACAGCTAACTGCCTACTACAGCGACAAAAAAACCAAACAAACCACCGTAACCTACGGCAAACAAACCCTAAACAAAAAAACAACCGTCACCACACCAACACCAGAAGAAGTCGACAAACTCAGAATAACATAACTTTTTAGGAAAAGAAACCCCCTATCATTCTATTATGTCGTCCGCCGACATCGCCGTCCAAGTCTTCCGCACTCTAGAAAATGAAGACCTCAGAGTATTACAAGTAATAGAAACATCCATGAGCATGCACGAATTCGTCTCAAAAGAACAAATCGCAAAATTCTCCAAATTCGACCTCGCACGAGACACAGACTTCAGACTAAACCGCCTAGACAAGCTAGGCTTGATTTACAGAATGCGCGGCGCATACGTGGGCTACACACTAAACTACGCAGGCTACGATTGCCTAGCCATCAACGCCCTAGTCAAAGCAGGCATCCTAGAAGCCTTCGGCAAACCCCTCGGAGTCGGCAAAGAAGCCGACGTCTTCGACGCATTAAACCCAAAAGGCGAACGAATAGCCGTAAAATTCCACCGACTAGGCAGAATCAGCTTCCGCCAAACAAAACGAAACAGAGCCTACACACAAGAATACGCAAGCTGGCTCTTCCAATCACGCCTAGCAGCCGAAAAAGAATACCAAGCACTACAACACGTTTATCCATACGGCATAGCCGTCCCAGAACCAATAAGCCAAAACCGCCACGTACTAGTAATGGGAATGATCGAAGGCGAAGAACTCGCAAGATGGAGCAAAATCCCAAACCCCAAAAAAATATTAAAAGAAATACTGCGCAACGTCAAAAAAGCCTACCAAAAAGCCCACGTCATCCACGGCGACCTAAGCGAGTACAACATCATCCTAAAACCAGACAAACACATCCTCATCATCGATTGGCCACAATACGTCACAACCGAACACCCAAACGCACAAGAGCTTCTCACCCGAGACGTGCAAAACATCCTAAACTACTTCAAACGCAAACACATGCTAAAACCAGACCTAAAAGAAGCGCTAGAATACGTGACCAGTACTCGAAAAACAGTTAATGTTTAAGCGTTGCCCAACGCTATGTAAAGTATGTTGTTTCCACGCAACAAAACATTGCCATAATTAGTCAGCAGTTGCTCTTCTTTACACTCAGTTGCTCCTTCCAAAAGAATGTTCATGTGACCATCACACTTTATCATCTTACCCTTGTACTCACATCCGTTCTTGAGCATGACCGAAATGTTAGCGTTCAACTGCTTAATCAACACGTTCAAAGGTTTCTTACTAGGCTCCATACAAACACCTTAGTTCAAAGCTTTCAATTACTCATACCCAAGAATCCCTCAAATATAAAAGGTTTATGAACACCACCATCAAAACAAAGATGCCAACAGCCTTCTCTAAGGAAAAACCTTTGTTTAAGTCACAGTTTCTTCAGTATTGACAAAGCCGCGATTGCTAGAAACGCTACGCCAGTCAACCACGGATCATTAGTGAAATACCAAACCACAAATGCAACAACCGCAGCAGGAATAAGAACCAAAACCAAACGAATAATGAAGATAATCACCAGTCCAAGGATTATCAAACCAATAAGCCCCATCAAACCGTAAACAAGCAAACCCGAGCTTCTCCAATTCACCCTTTTCGCCAAAGTTGCTATTAACAGTTTTGCATAACAAATAATAACACTCCGGCACATAAAGCTGAAAGAGGAATGAAACATGAAATACGAGATAAAATACAAGCCATCATACTCGATGCTCGTCGTCACACTGGACCAGGATGAGAAAATCGTGGCTGAAGCAGGCGCCATGACCTACATGGACCAAACCATAGAAGTTCACACACGAAAAAGAGAAAAAAGCCTCCTAGGCAGCCTCGGCTTAGCCATCATCGGCGGACAATCTTTCTGGGTAAACGAATACACCGCCACCCAAGGACAGGCAGAAGCAGCATTCGTCGCAGCTCCCGTAGGAGACATAGAGATGCTGGAAGTCAAGCCAGACCAAGGCTACGTGATACAGAAAGCCGCCTACATAGCCTCAACAGAAAACGTGGATTTAGACATCAAATGGGAAGGCTTCACCAAAGGCTTGTTCGGACAAGGACTCTTCATGATCAAAGCCACTGGAAACGGCAACCTTTTCATAAACACGTTCGGCGCCATAGACAAACATACTCTGCAAGCAGGCCAAACCATGATAGTTGACAACTTTCACCTCGTAGCCTTCAGCAGCACATGCACCTACAAGGTTACCAAATTCGGCGGATTAAAAGAAACTATACTCGGCGGCGAAGGACTGGTAACCCAAATCACAGGACCAGGAGACGTTTACATACAGACAAAGAACTTGAACGAATTTGTGGAGTGGCTTTGGACGCTGATCGAGCCAAGAGTCAGGTCTAGAGCTCGCTAACCTCCCAATTTTTCTATCACTTCGCAATGCTTTGATCAGAATTCCAGAAATCATCGAGCATACACTGTGGTCTGCCTAACATAATTTTTAAGCAACAAGCTACATTTTTAGAAAACGATAAAGAATGAAGATAGTCGTCGTGGATCATGTTTACTTAGAGGAAGAGCACGTTAAGAAGCTCCGAACATTGGGCGATCTCAAAATTTTTGAAGACCCACCTAAAACAGTTGAGGAGCTGAAAGAAAGAATAAGGACAGCTGATGTCGTGATCGTTGGTTGGAGCCACTTGACTAAGGGAGTTATAGATTCTGCTAACCAGCTGAGGATGATCTCAATCTGGGCTACCACTTGCCATTATGCTGATCTTGAAGCGGCAGAGAAAAGAGGAATCGTGGTTACGCATGTGCCAGGCTACGCTACGGAGGCTGTGGCAGAGCATGTTTTTGCTTTATTATTGACTGTGGTCAGAAAGCTGCCGCTAGCAGATGAGCATGTTCGAAAGGGTGATTTTGACTGGAGACCTTTCGGAGGCAGAGAATTAGCTGGAAAAACCCTTGGATTGATTGGTACAGGCGCGATTGGGTGTCGAGTTGCCGAAATCGCCCGAGCCTTCAAGATGCGCGTTCTAGGTTATGACAAGTATCCAAATCTGAAAAGAGCTGAGGAAATTGGGATGGAGTATGTTGACCTTCACACGTTGTTAAAGGAAAGCGAAGTAATCAGCCTGCATGTGACTTTGACGCCTGAAACAGAAAAATTGCTAGGCAAAGAGGAGATTGGGACTATGAAAAACGGCGTAATCCTCGTCAACACGTCTCAGGGCAAGGTGATTGATGAGAAGGCGCTGTTTGATGGGTTGAAGTCAGGCAAGATAGCTTTTGCAGGGTTGGACGTGTTCGGTGAGGAGCCTCCGTTGAAAGATAATCCGTTGTTTAGGCTTGACAACGTGGTGCTTTCTCCTCACGTTGGGTTTCACACGTTTGAGGCTGCGAAGAGATGTACGGATATTTGTGTTGATAATGTTGTGAAGTTTCTGGAGGGGCGTAAACAAAATGTGTGCGTGCCATAACCATGGGGTCTTCTATTAGAATGGATGGCGAATAGCTATGTATTTGACGAGAGAGGAGGAACGAATGCTTGCTGGTGAGCTGGGCGAAGGAACGCAGAAGGCGTTCGAGTTGCTTGTGGCGATTGGAGACGCGTATGATGCTGAACGGATGATTCCTGTTAGTCGTGCTCATGCGGCTTCGAGTGGTCAGGAAGGAGATTTGTATTTTGTTGAGCTCTTGGCTGACGGTGGGGCTCGTTGTAGAATGCCTACGAGCACGAATCCCGTGTATGATATTCCGTATTTTCATAGACAGTTTGAGGGAATTCCAGAAGGCGAGGCTGATGTGGCTCGACGAGTGATGGAAGCCTACAAGCGTGTAGGCGCTATTCTAAGCTGGAGTTGCATACCATACTTGGCGGAGAACATTCCGTTGTATGGCGAGACAGTTGCTTTTTCTGAATCAAGCGCCACGCCTTATGTCAATTCGGTTATCGGTGCGAGAACAAATCGTGAGGCTGCTCAAAGTGCATTAGCTTCTGGCGTGGTTGGCAAGACGCCCTTGTATGGGTTGCAGATAAAGGAGAATCGGAAAGGAACGCACTTGATTAAGGTTGAAGCAGCTTTAAAGGACGAGTTTGATTATACCCTTCTAGGGTATTATGTTGGCAAGCGAATCGGCTACGGGATTCCAGTGCTTACAGGCATATCTGGGCAGCCGAACACTGAAGAATTGATAAACTTCTGTGCGATGTCGAACGTGTCTGGGGCGATTTCCATGTTTTACATGCCTGGGTTCACGGTTGAGGCTTCAACTGTTGAAGAAGCCTTTCAAGGTGATGTTCCCGAGGATAAGATAACCGTGACAGATAACGAGCTTAAACAAGCGTGTGAGGAGCTTCAGACGGCGAGTGGAAAGATAGATTTTGTTATGCTTGGGTGTCCGCATTACACGCTGAAGCAGGTTGGGGAAGTTGCTCGTCTTTTGCAGAGCAAGAAGTTACATGCTGGTGTGTCGCTTTGGGTATGCACTTCGGCTACTACTAAGACGTTGGCTGATAAGACGGGCTACGTGGATGCTATAGAGAAAGCTGGGGGGCATGTTGTGGTGGATACGTGTATTGATGAACCTTGCTGGATTGCGTATAGAGATAAGATAGGCATGACGGATTCTCCGAAATGTGCTTACTATCGCAGGTTTAAAGAAGTCAGGGTGGCGCGGCTGGAGGATTGTGTAAAAGCTGCAGTTAGAGGAGAATAAGGGGTGAAGAATTTGGAAGTGTCTTTGAAGTGTCACAGAATAATCGGAGGCTATGGTGAGGGTGAGGCTTTGGTTTCTCATGAGTCAATCTGTTTCTATCTTACTGATCCTAAGACGGGTATTGTTAGGGAGAAGAGTCACGATTTAGCGGGTAAGAGTCTTGCGGGCAAGGTGCTGGTGTTTCCGTCTGGGAAGGCTAGTTCTGTGGTTCAGATTGATGGGTTGTTTAAGTTAGCTCAAAACGGTGTGGCTCCGAAAGCGTTGATTGTTAAGGATGTGGAAACGGTGCTTGTTGTCAGTGCGTTCCTGGTGAAAGTTCCTCTGGTGGACAGGTTGGAGAAGGATCCGTTTGAGGTTATAAAGAATGGCGACTTCGTTAAAGTGGATGCAGAAAAAGGAGCAGTTACAATAACAAAACATCAATAACAATAGCACAATAGCGTTGATGCACGAATCTATGTTTTATCCGCCAGATACTTTTTGATTCGTTCCATTCCTTCTTTAACTTGTTCGTAAGAGATAGAATAGGATAATCTCAGATGCCCTTCACCTGCTTTGCCGAAGCCAGAGCCGGGTGCAGTCACCACTCCTGCTTCATTTAGCAAACTCGACGCCATTTCCTCATCCGATTTTTCGTAAGCTGAGAAGTTTGGGAAGACGTAGAATGCTCCTTTTGGATTGTTGTACGGTAGAGTGTCGATTTTAGCGAGTTCGTTAAGTACATGTTTTCTTCTTCGGTCGTATTCTGTTACCATTTCTTTTACGCAGTCTTGTGGTCCTTTTAACGCTTCGATGGCTGCTTTTTGCGAGATCGCGTTTGGACACAGTGTTGCGTAGTAGTGGAGTTTTCGTAGTGTTGTCGTGAGTTTCTTTTCGGCTGCTATGTAGCCGATTCTCCATCCTGTCATGGCGTAGGCTTTTGAAAAGCCGTTTACCGTGATCGTTCTGTCTTTCATGTTGGGTAGCGAACCTATGCTGACGTGTTTTGTACCGTCGTAAATGATTTTCTCGTATATTTCGTCTGAGAAGACTATCAGGTTGTGTTTCTGTGCTGCTTCTGCTATGGTTTCGAGGTCTTGTTTTGAGAACACGTTTCCCGTTGGGTTGGATGGGTTGCACATCCAAATCATTCGTGTCTTCTCTGTTATTTTTTTCTCCAATGCTTCCGTTTCTATTCTATAGTTTTTTTCTTCTTCGAGCTGAATTTGGATGGGTTTGGCTTCTGCTATTAGGGTGTCTTCGAGGTACGCGGGGTAGTATGGGTCAAGAATTAGAGCCTCGTCGCCTCGATTTAGGAACCCTAGTGCAGCGATTAGCATGGCTTCTTGAGAACCAGAGGTTACTGTTATCTCAGTCTTTGGGTCAGCATCAACGCCGTTTTCTTTTTCGAGTTTTTCCGATATGGCTTGGCGTAGTTCGAGCATTCCGTCGATTTCCGTGTAGTGTGTGAACCCTTTTTCTGTAGCTTCCATCGCTGCTTTCAAGATGTGTTTTGGCGTTGTGAAGTCTGGTTCGCCTTGTTCCATGTGGACAACGTTCTTCATTCCTGCTGAAAGCTCGAGCATTCTCCTAATCGCCGAAGGCTTGATCATGCTGACTCTGTTTGAACCGTCAAACAATGTTTTCTACCGCCGTTCTGCAAGGTTTTAGTTAAGCATAATTTCGCATAAGTCATATAAGACTTAACGCATGCACATTTTTTGTCAGTGGATTCTAGATTGCAGACAGAGTTTGTCTAAGAATGTGGTCTTTTTGGTCGGGCGGGCAGGATTTGGACCTGCGACACTCCGGTTTCTGCATTGTACGCCCAGTAGGCTGAGCGACACCCACCAAAGGCAGGCGTCTACAGCATCTCCGTCCACTAGACACGCTAGTAGACTCGGAAGCTCTACCAGGCTGAGCTACCGCCCGACCGAAACCTCTAGAATAACGCGACTGAATTTATGTTTTTCGCAGCACCAATAATACGTTAAAACGCTTATTCTAACTCTGCAATCGCTTCTTGCTGCGCGTCCAAAATATGCCCCAAACTATTATGGAGGCTAACATAACCCAGAAAATCACCACAAGCATCATCGTAGCGTCGACAATGATGTCTTGAAACATTTTCTCCTCACTCCCTCCTCACGTAACAACAAGCTTCAAAGAAGCCTAAAAGCAACGTTTCCAAACCCGAAATGAGGTCGGAAAAAAGCATATTTTCGAAAACGACATATGCCAACATGCACAGCAACCGTTTAATAAACATTCAGCCTTATACTGACATAACCGAAGAGGAGAAGGAGAAGGCTTCCATCACCCCTAATTTTTCAATAACACATTTCTCACAGCCAACCATCTTGCATCTTACATAGAAAAGACAACAAAAAACGCTCCAAACAAACGTTATGATTATGGCGGGCCCGCCGGGAATTGTCCCCTAGAAGGCACAAGCCTTCCAAGTTTGAACCCGGGACCCCCGGATATCTTCGCAAAGCCTTTTTTCCGCTTAAAAGTCCGGTGCTCTGTCCTGACTGAGCTACGGGCCCTCTGCTTATGTTTTTGCTTCTAGAAGATTATCGTAGGTGTTTTTTAGCGTTTCGATTCATTATCTTGACAAAAAAAGGTTTAGGCGATGGCTTGGACTTTCAGAAGGCCTGTTATGAAGTTTTTGATCTTGTCATTGGCGCACATGATTGTTTCGATCGTTTTTATTCCTTTGTCGGTGAGTTTGTAGACTCGTTTTCTTTCGTTCCACGCGCCTTCGATCAGACCGTTTCTTTCAAGAGAGTACAGGAGTGAGTAGACTGTGCCTGAGCTGACGAGTAGGTGAAATTTGTTGTGGATGAACGAGATTACGTCGTAGCCGCTGAGTGGGCCGTCGCGTAGTTCAGCCAAGATTATTATGTCCATGAAGTTTTTGATTATTCGTTCGTGCATTTTTTTGAGGATTTTTCCTTCCAACCTTTCACCGCCAACGATGATTGTCAGGGCCGTCATGTTTATTCACGTTGTAGTATTTTATGTTGGATATAAATATTTAAATTTTATTCTAATTCCGAATAAGAAGTAGAAACAGAACGTGAAAAGTATAAACTCAACTGATGGACAATCGATGAAGCAAACACGCGACAGGTTCTATAGTCTCGGGTTGTTGCGTGAAGATGTTGTATTTTTTATGCTATTGAGCACATTTGGCTTGCAGTGTTTTTGAAAGGTTTCTTCTTCGGTTAGGACTCTAACAAGGCTTTTTTAACAGCTAGCGATATATGTGTATGTTAACAAACGTTATTTGCTCCTTTTGCCCTACGGAATGGCACGGTGTTTAAATTGATTTCGTGGAAACATTCCTTTCGAAGATTAGGCGAAGAATTTGAGGTGGCGAAGAAAAAGAAGCAAGCTTTAGACAATTTGTTGGCTTCTGGCAGGATTTCGCAGCCTACCTACGACTCTTTCAGCAGGGAAATTGACGAGGCGATCACTGAGATCGAGAGGCAACAGCAGGCTTTGCAGGAAAGAATGCGAGCAAAAATGGCGGAGCTTGAGGGTCAAATCAAGACTTTGGAGATGTTGCTGGCAAACTTTGAGATTCAGCATGTCACGGGTGAAGTGGATGATGAAGTGTATCAACGCCAAGTCGATCTTCTTTCAATAGGACTCGAGAATTCAAGGTTAGAGTTAGACGGTGTCAGGGAAGCAATTGACCAACTTTCAAGCGGCAACATTCTGACACTGCAAGAGGTGGAAGTGCAACCGTCGGAAAGCGTGAAAGTCTCGAAGACAGAAGTCGAGATTATCGAGACTTCGACAGTTGAGAAAAAATTGCCCGAACCGCCAGTGGAGCCCGTTGAAGTCAGCACGGAAGGTTCAGAATCGACAGAGACAAAGGTTGAAGACGAACAGAAGCAGTAAACGTAGCTGCGTAAAACTTTCGCCTTTTTCTTTCTTTTTTTGGAACGGATTCGGCTGTACCGAGTTTTGTATTGTGGTGTTGTTTATTTTTAGGTTGAGATTGTGCCTTGAAGGTTTTTGGGGCATTGACTGTTTCTGAAGGGTTGTTGTGTGTCAGGTCTCTGAGGACTTGTTGCTCGCGGAGGAGTTTAAGCCCCTATAAATAGGTTCAACATATGGTTTGCGTGAGAAAACAGCCAATACAGACCTACCCCTTCTAGTTTTTCGGCGGTTTGGTATGGGAGAGTTAAAATATTTGGTTCTTGCTGATAATAGCTCGCTTGACGGTTTGGTGTTTGCTTCATGCTTGGAAAGTTGAGTTTTGCTGGAAAAGAAGACGTTGTCAGGTTTATCGCGGAGAAGGATGTTAAGCTCCTCAATCTTTGTCATGTTCCTGAAGATGGTCGGGTTAAGTCGTTGAGTTTTGCAGTGAGTGATGAGAAGCGTGTTCGTCAGGTTTTGGATTTCGGCGAGAGAGTTGACGGCTCGAGTCTTTTTTCGTTTATTGATCCGCATAAGAGCGACATTTACATAATGCCCAAGCTGGACAGGGCGTTTTTAAGTCCGTTTAGTTTGGTGCCGACGCTTAACGTTTTCTGTAGGTATTTGGATGAGGATGGGAAGCCGTTGGATGTGGCTCCGGAGAACGTGTTGTTGCGTGCTGAGGATAGGCTTCGCATGTCGACTGATGTGGTTTTGAGGGCGTTGGCTGAGCTGGAATTCTTCATCATCGCGAAGCAGGAGAATGAGAGTCTTTTTCCGAGCACGACTGATAAGAACTATCATGAGTCGGCGCCTTTCAGCAAGTTTGAGCACGTTAGAAATGAGATTCTGGTTACGTTGGCAAGCGTTGGGATTGAGACGAAGTATGGGCATTCGGAAGTTGGCAGGATGGTGGAGAAGGATGGCACGGTTTTTGAGCAGCATGAGGTCGAGTTTGTGCCTGAGGGTTTGGTGGAGATGGCTGAGACTGTTGCGGTTGCTAAGTGGGTTGTTCGGAACGTCTGCATGAAGCATGGCGTGTCTGCTTCTTTTTCGCCTAAGATAAGCCTAGAGCATGCTGGCAGCGGCATGCATGTTCATGTTTGCGGGTTGAAGAATGGAAGGAACGTAATCGAGGATGCTGAGGGACGCTTGAGCGTTGAAGCGAAGGAGATGATTGGCGGTATTTTGAAGTTTGCGCCGAGTTTAGCGGCTTTTGGAAACCCGACGCCTGTTTCGTATCTGCGTTTTCTTGCACGGAAAGAATCGCCCATGAACATCAGCTGGGGGGCACGTAACCGTTTGGCTTTAATCCGTATTCCCTTATGGTGGAATTTTAAGGGTGCGTTGGAAGAAGTGGACGGCTGCAAGCGAACGTTCGAGTACAGAGCGCCTGACGCTACGGCTAATGCGTATCTGCTTTTTGCTGGGTTAGTCATGGCGGTTGAGCATGGATTGAAGAATCATGAGGAGTCGTTGAAGGTTGCGGAGGAAACGCACTTTGAAGAAAACGCCAAGAACAGGAAGAGGCTTAAGCGGTTGCCTCGTTCATGCAGCGAATCTGCAGCTAATTTGAAGAGAGACAGGAAACATTATGAGATGGCTGGTGTTTTTCCTCGGTCAGTTATTGATTCTACGGTGAAAAGGCTTAGGGCGTATAAGGATGGTGATCTGTTGCAGAAGCTTAAGGATGAGCCGCAGAAGGTTGAGAAGCTTATGCAGAGTTATCTTCCTTATGGGTAGCAAAATGCTTATAGAAGCTTGTTACGTTCTAGTTTTGAACGCCAAAACGGGCGGGTAGATCAGTCTGGTACGATCGCTACGTTGGCATCGTAGAGGCCGCGGGTTCAAATCCCGCCCCGTCCACCAGACATAGGGTTGGCATCTTAGAAAAATTCCAATTTTCTCTTGGCACAGAACTCCTTAAACCCTTTTTCATTCAACTTTCATCCCTTCAGTCGCTGCAATATAGTAAACTGTATTTAACCCTTAGCGAACAAGCGTGTGCCACGTTTTTGTCAAAAAAGAACATTTTAACCATTAAACAACGCTGAGAAGCCTTTTTAACACGCAAAAAACACACACTAACCAATGCTAAACCCAAATAACGTTGATTTCAAGAAGCTTGGCTTTCATGCCGGTTTAGAGGTTCATCATCAGATTCGTTCAGATAGGAAGCTGTTCTGCAACTGCCCTCCCATCCTAGAAGAAAACCCGGAAAACATGGACTACAGCTTCTACCGATATTTCCGTCCCGTCTTAGGCGAGATGGGAGACTTTGACCCAGGCATGCTCGTAGAGTTCGAGAAAGGCTACAAAGTAATCTACTACGCTTGTGAACAGAATACTTGCACGTACGAAATGGACGAGACTCCACCGTTTTATCCAGATATGGAAGCAGTGAGAAAAGGCTTCATGCTAGCATTATACTTTAATTGTTCAGCCTTGGCTGAAGAAGTTGTCGTGAACCGAAAGCAGTATCTCGACGGCTCCATAACCACGGGTTTCCAACGCACGTTTATCGTTGGCAGAGATGGTTGGGTTCCTGTCAACGGCAAAAAAGTCCGCATAACCAATGTCCACATCGAAGAAGACGCCGCACGCCGAGTAAACTGGAGTGAAACCGCCAACCGAACAGTATACTTCAACCTCGACCGACTTGGTGTTCCGCTAACCGAAGTCATCACTGACCACCGCGACATAGAAATTCCCGAAGAACTAGTCGAATTAGCCAAACAGATCGGACGAGTGCTGAGAATAAGCCGCATAGGCAGAAGAGGAATAGGTTCAGCACGACAAGACGTCAACCTTTCCATAGAAGGCGGAAACCGTGTTGAAATTAAAGGCGTACAAGACCTCGACATGTTTGACCTTTTCTGCCGCCACGAAGTGGTGCGGCAACATGCCCTCATCGACATTAGCAAAAAAATGAAGAAGGGTTTAAGAAAAGAGGATTTCGAACACACATACGTTGATGTTTCACATCTTTTCAAACTAGATGACGACAACAAAGCCTTTGTAACCCTTTTTCCGAAAATGAAAGGCTTTTTCGGTCTGGAAGTCCAGCCTAACAAGGATTTTGGCGAAGAAATTTTTGAAAAAAGCATGCTCATCACTGGCATTGCACGGGAAAATCAGTTTCACAGTGACGAGATAGAGGAAAATGCCGTTCGCAAACGTTCAGAGCATCCGTGTAGACTATGCATTGACAGGAAAGAATATGCGGAAATCTGCGCCATAATAAACCCTGAACCTGAAGACGCATTCATCGTAATCGTTGGTCCTGAAAGAAGAGCAATGCACGCCATGAAAAAAATCGTGGAAAGAGTAAAAATGGCTTTAGACGGCGTGCCGCAAGAAACAAGAAGGCTTTTGCCAAACGGCAACACCGAATTCCTCAGGGTCATTCACGGAAAGGAACGCATCTACCCCGACACTGATACCCCACCTATAGTCATATCTCAAAAACTAATCGAAGAATGCAGAAAAACAGTCGGCAAACAACCATGGGAAATCTACAAAGATCTACACAGCAAACATAACTTCACCCAAGACCAAGTAGACCTGTTAATCAGAGAAGAAAAAACCGAAAAACTCTATCATTACATAGACAACCTGCAACTCAAAGGCTCCGTCGCTTATCGCTTACTAATCGAACTCCCACGTAATGCACGAAGAAAAGGTCTAAACGTCAATGACCAAATCATTGATAAACTAGCTGAAAGCCTTTCACACAAACTAACAACCCTTCAACAAACTGATCGCCTCGCCGAGATTCTTGCCAAACAACCAAACCTCAAGCTTGAAGAGGCAACAAAAAGGCTTCAAGCATTATCCATAAGCGAAACAGAACTGCACGATCATGTTTTGAAGCAATTAAGCCTTTTTGATAAATCAAAACTGATCTCAGATGAAGCTTACAGAAAAATCGCCGTGCCAAAAATAGTCGGCGCAGTTCTGCAATCAATCAATTATTCCGTGGAAGGAAAGAGAATAGTTGAGAAAATCCAGACCTTACTAGCTGGGAAAAAAGATGAATACGTCTAGAGAAAAAGAAAAAAACGGCAAAAATGATCCAGAAGGATACCGAGGTTCACTCCGAGAGAGACTGTTAAAAGAGGGCATACGCACATGGAGCAAAGTAAAAATAACAAAAAACAACGCCACGTACGAGGGACTATTGCTTCCGAGAAGCCAACACACTGCAGACACTTACGTGACTTTGAAGGTTGACACAGGCTACAACCTAGGAGTCCTTGTAGATGATAAAACTAAAATCGAAGAAATAGGCTACCAGAAAGGACACTATCAACTACCTCGCATAGACGTAAAATTCAAGAAGGAACTACCAAAAGTCACGCTTTTGGGAACAGGCGGCACCGTAGCATCACGATTGGACTATCGCACAGGCTCAGTTCTACCAGCCTTCACGCCAGAAGAACTATTCTCCGCTGTGCCCGAACTCATATCCACAGTAAACCTGACCCCAAAAACACTTTACCAGATATTAAGCGAAAACTTCCGTCCCGAGTACTGGGTGAAAACCGCCGAAGCCATAGCCAAAGAAATCCAAAGCGGAGTAGACGGCGTCATAATAGGCCACGGCACCGACACGATGTGCACAACAGGAGCCGCACTCTCCTACTTCCTACGAAATCTACCCGTCCCCGTAGTGCTCGTCGGTAGCCAACGCAGTTCTGACAGGCCATCCTCCGACGGTCCCCGCAACATTATGTATGCTGCTACCCTTGCAGGACGCGAAAGCTTCGCCGAGGTCGTCGTCTGCATGCATGGCAGTACAAGCGACAGCTACAACCTGATTCATCGCGCCACACGCTGTCGCAAGATGCACTCCTCTCGACGTGACACCTTCCGCACGCTAGACGACATTCCGCTCGGTAAAATCGACGAGCGAGGTGTCACATGGTTTAAAGATGGTGTCCGCCCCCGTAGCAACATTGAAGATTTCTGCTTAGACACGAAGATTGATCCAAGAGTTGGAATGCTCTACTCATACCCAGGCATGAGTTCTGACATAATCGATTCCATGGTTGACCGCAACTACCACGGCATTGTCATAATCGGCACTGGCTTAGGACATGTTGGAACTGATATTTTTCCAGCTCTTGAACGTTGCCAAGAAGAAGAAATCCCAGTCGTGCTAGTGGTCGAGCCTCTCTTCGGGTATATTCATCTTCGCGTTTACGAAACAGGTCGAGACATGCTCGCTAGAGGCGTAATTGAAGGCGGTAACATGCTTCCTTCGGCTGCTTACACTAAGTTAATCTGGGTTTTAGGGCATACCCGCGACATCAGAGAGGTAAGGAAACTCGTGCAAACAAACATCGCGGGCGAAATGACAACGAGGGAAGGTCCCCGAGGTTTTCTGCTTCTACAAGGCATAGAGCCAGGCATAGATGAGATACTTAAGAAGCTTTGACGTCAAAGATTTTAACGCTTAAACAATGAAACATATAAGCTGATGAACCTAGAATAAATTCTCGCATTAACGATGTTTCCTCAAGAACGTAATCTCGGCGTCTTCCAGCCAATCATAGGATCATGGTACGAATCCCTCAAAAACCCAGCAGAAACGCAGGAACGAGTCCTCTCGGAACTACTCAAAGAATATGCTAAGACACATTACGGAAAGAGCCACGGGGCTTCCGAAATAAAAGGAGTCACGGATTTTAGAGCCAATTTTCCCACTATAAACTATGTAGCACTTAATCCTTACTTGGCTGAGGTTCAGAAAGGCGATTACGCGGCCATTCTTCCCGAGCCGCTTGAATGCTGGGTCATGACGAGAGGCTCAACAGGCAAGGCAAAAGTCCTGCCGGCCACGAAGACTCATCTGGAACAGATTTTCACGTGCGGAGCAAGAGCCCTAGTAAACTATGGGTTGAGGAAAGACGGGTTTGACTTACTCGCAGGAAAAATTCTAAACCTCAACTTTCCATCGACCGTGCACACCATAATCAAAGACGGACAAACGATGACTTACGGATACAGTTCGGGGACATACGCCCGACTGAACCCCATGCTTAACAACGTCAGTCTTCTGCCAAGACAAGAAGACATCGACGCTCTAGGTCCAGAAATCACTAAGCACGATTGGGAGAAAAGGTTTGAGCTAGCATATCAGCAAGCACTTAATGCAAAGGTTACTGCTGCAATCGGCGTTACCCCAGTCATTCTGGCCTTCGCAAGGTACGTCAAGAAGAAACATAGAAAAAGTCCCAAGGAACTGTGGAACGTTCGTACGTTGTTCTGTACGAGCGTGCGAAAGATACAGTTCAAGTACGCGCCAATCCTTAGAAAATTGTATGGGCAAGTTCCAGTGATCGAGATTTACAGTGCAACGGAAGGCGTTTTTGCTCAGCAACTCGATGACCTACCGTATGTTACGCCGAATTATGATAAGTATTTTTTTGAGGTTGAAACTGCTCATGGAACGAAAATGTTGCACGAGCTTGAACGCGGTGAATGGGGCAAATTGATAATTTCTTCATGCATGTTTCCGAGGTATGACATAGGAGATTTAATAGAGTCAACTGGAAAAAACTATTTCCGTGTGATAGGCAGAAACAACACCTTGACGCTTCTCGAACACAAGCTCTACAGAATCTTTTTCGGATGGTTGATCTAAGTTCTCGGATGTCTTCTGCTTGCCATCACGGAACCGTAGATAGCTCCAACGATTATTATCACGCCGATCGCAACGAAAAATAACGCCCACACGATTCTTCTGTCAACCACACCTGTGATATCAAGATACGACACTAAACCTATGAATATCAAGACTAAGCCGCCAATCAACGGAGCGAGGAAGGAGTATCCACGCTTCTCGTGTTTCTCAGTCTTCTCACTTTTTTCACTCTTCTCTTCTTTCTCAGCCTTCTCGTCTCTGCGATATGTTCTTGTCCTTGTTTCAACGGTTGCCTGTTCGGCTTTTAGGGCAGCGCCACACTTTGGACAGAAAGTCATTTCTTCTGTGATTTCGTTACCGCATTTTGGACACTGGGACATAACTTTTCACCCGATTCGTTAACCATCTTTATCTAAACATCAAGTATTTAAAATATGCCCACTCGATATGGAACCGAGAAATGTTATATACATGCGTATTCCACTAGAATATTCTATTGAGGGATCGTGTTGAACGAAAGCTCTGTATGGTTCTCACGCAGGTACCGAGAGGTTTGCTCAGTGCTGCCAGTGCGGGTTTCTTTTTCATACTGGTCGGAACCATTTTTGTTACAACGCCCGCTCTTATCGACGGCATCGTAGAACTCTTTCGCCCCGACCGCATAGGAACCGTCCAAGTTCCTAACACTGTGGTATACCTTCCTGCACCCATATCACCCGCTGCGCATCTTGTAATCTACCAAGCTGTTGGGCTCTTCAGTCTTGTCTGGGGCATTTTTGAAATCGCCATGCTGATGCTTAGGTTCTCTTTCCACTCACCAACAAGCAAGAAAGCTGAGAACGCAGGAAGCATCGTATTCTGGCTCGGAACCAGCTACCTCATCAGCGTTTACCTCAATGAAACAGTCACGACTACAACGTGGTTCGTTTTCTGGACAACGATACTAATGCTTCTAGGTTTTTCATTAATCGCCAGAGCAGCAGTTCTAGCCATCATAAGGTTCGCAAGCTAGAAACTTCAGTTGCGCATAAGACCTCTATACTTCTCTTCTAGATCGATCTTTGCAAAACCTCGAGTTTTCGATTCGGCCTGATTGATATTGAAGGGGTTCTATTTGAAGAAAACTTCGAGCATAGCAATCATTCTCACTCTAGTGCTGTCAGCTTTCTCGATGCTTATAACCAACGCTGTGGCACATACTGGATTTAAGAGTAACACTCCTCCATGGTTCAATGAACGCCTCAAGAGGGGGGGCGGATAACACGACAGGCGATTTTGTCTCAGAGTACGTTGATACACGTGGACCCGGCGCTAAAGAGGTTGTAGAAGCGTCTGAAGCATCAACTCAGTCGTCATACGTTCAGTACATTATCGCAGCCGCAGTCGTAGCGTTTCGGAGTTCTTGCAGTGTACTTCATTAGAAGTGATAAAAGCCCAGAGCAAATTTTGAAAGAATCTGAACGTTCCATCAAGAAAAACAGCGCATAGCTAGGATGCTTTCAACAATAACCTTCAAGTTTGGTTAATCGAAGTTATTGGTTTGCTGTAGGCCAATGCTTTCCTAAAACCCAACTGTACTTCTTTCTCAACGTCGCAGGATAGAATTTGTCTAGGTCAAAATCCACTTTAGCCGCCCATCTCATGTACACTTGCGGGTCGATGTAAGATTTGAGAGACGTGCCTAAGTTGTATTCCTGAGTCTCCTTAGTCAACTTTATGTCCAACCTGTTTTTTTCTATTCTTTTGAGAAGAGCGTCTGTTTTCTTTCCCTGTTCAGCTTTCTCCTTCAGCTTAACCTCGAGCTTTTTAAGTGTCATTTCTTTCTTAGCTAATCTTTCATCAAAATTCGCGGGAATTTTCCGTTTATGATTCGCTACTTTGGCAGCTTCCAGATTAGCCATTTTTGCCTCAAACTTCTTCGTATACTCTGGGTTTTCTTTTTTAGCACGGGACTTAGCCAAGTATTCTCCAACGGTTTCGGTGCATCTCCAAGTTCTAAACACTTTAGCAGTTAACCCTTTCATCGTTTCTGATAGGAATCGGGACACTTTTTTGGAGTCTATTCCTTCAAAAAGATACTCTTTGCATGTCTCAGAGTACTGCTTGATGTTTTCAATAACAATCGATGGAGCCTTTTTCTCGCTTACCCATCTTACGGAGTCTTTACCTAGAAAATCAAAGTGTAAAACGTCGCCTTCTATCTTGACGTGTTCAGGTCTCAAAGTTATGGCGCCTACCGTGTCTGCTTCCTCAGGGTCTTTTTCGTCGCCGACACGCATGTTCAACTCGAGAAGCAGCCAGCTTACAGTAGCTATTTTCCTTCGCTCATCCTCTTTTGCGCTCAGGTTCCTCATGATATGCACTTCGATCTTTGGAATTTCTTTGCCTAGCTTCTCAGCCTTCTTGAACTTCTCCTTCTCACGATCCTGTTTTAGGAACGCGGAATCGGAGAACCAGACGTACTTTACTTTTCCGAAGAGTTTGTCTGTCCATTTGGCAAGAAACATTTTTTCGGGTTCCCAGACGATGTCTTTCCACTTGCCAGCAGGTCTGGGGCTATCTTTTGAAAGGTTGAGAGTTATGTCTTCTTCAGTAGGTCCTTCCTTCCATTTTCCACGTTTAGGATGTTCTCCTCTCCCTGCAAAAAGGCATGAGGGTTCTGCTGTCCAGTTGGCAACCTCGATTCTTTTTCCGTCAACGAAAGCGTAGCCATATTTTTCCTTAAGTGCCTCTCGCTTTGTTTTTCTTTCTTTGGCAAGCTTCTTCTTCTCCTCTTTGGTCATGCTGAGCTTCTTTGACTGCTCTTGCGCTAGGTAGTTGATTATTTCGGAGAAGTCGATATCACGGTTGCCTCTGGAGTTTTCGTTGATTAACCATTCAAAACCGTTTTTGTCTATGTGTGTTAAGTGATTAGTAACAAAAGATTCGAGAATTTGAAGAGAGGGATTTTCAACTTTTAGTACATTCAAGAAGTCTTGTATGAAGTTTCGGTAGTAAACCTTGTCTGGAGGGGAGGTTGGCGATTGTGCTTTTTTGACCCATGCTACCGCCATTTGTTCGCTCTTGGGTTTCAGTTTTATGGGTTGACCTTGTATTTTTATGGAGAAGCCTTTGGCTTCGTATTGTGGGACATAGATGCCGTTGTGTTTCAGGCTTTTCATGGTGTATTTCATATGACTAACCTCGACTGAACATTCGATCTGGATGATTTCTAAACGCGAGTTTTAGCTTGTTATTAACTTCATTTAAATGCTTCTTTCAATTTAGAATACTGTCTTAAAAACTTGTTCGCTTGGCTTTTCGTTGTTTCTGCAGAGTCCTATGCAGATTATCAACGATTGTCGTGTCGATGTAGCCTTTGTGGGGACGGAAGCCGCCCGCGAACCCGTGGGGAATGTGTAGGAGCTCATGTATGATGGTTCGTTCTTTGTCTTCTTCGGATAAGCGGTCGTAGCGTTCTGAGATTACTTCTATGACGTAGGATGGTGGAAGGTTGAGGGCTTCTTGCCAGATTTTGCCCAAACCGTGAATGCGGGCAATGGTGCGGCTGGATGTGGAGCCTCTGCTTCTGAAACAAAACACGAATTGCGGAACTACGTGGAAGAAGTCTAGGCAATCCACTATCTCATTGGCAAGTTTTTTGATGTCGGGGGCTTCAACATATTCAATAGGCATGATAACCATCACTTTCAGGGCATCTGTGACTAGACAATGTGGTTATGTTGATGGTTAATTAGTTTTCTGCGTTAATGCCTACAAGAAAGGAAACGGCAAACATCATAACCTAAAGATTATGTGAAGAAAAAAGAAAGTGTTTGGTCTATGCTTATGTTTGTTTTCCTCTTCCAAACGCTACATTGCGGTAATTTCTGTTAGAGGTGTAAGCCCACATTGCGGTCGTCATATTCCTGGTAGCCCGCCAAGTTTTCATGAACTTGCGCCAAATTGCCCAACGATTATAAAGCCTGCGAGTGCTTTCATGCATAGCTTTGGCGAGTTCTTCGTGGCTTGTTGAAAGAGGTCTGTATGTGACTTCCGTCATGTCGTAGTGGACCCAGTCAGAGGGAAAGTTAGTGTAAAGCAATCGCTTCTCATCTTCAAGTTTGTTAAATGTTTTGGTTCCCGGCAAGGGTGTCAAATAGGTTATCTGCATAATGTCTATTCCTGATTTGAGGATGTAATCTGTACGGTGACGCAATCTTTCAGGTGTGTCACCGTCCATTCCGTAGATAAAAGCCCCCAGCACAGCGATACCATGCCGATTGATGCGGCGAAACGTTTCTTCATAAGCCTCTACTCCAATTTTTAGGTTCAGTCGTTTGTTCACCTCTTCTAATGCGCACGTGTTCTCAGCTTCCAATCCAAGGAATACCATTCGGCAACCACTCTTTGCCGCATACTCCAGCACTTCTTCGTTGTTGGCAAAGTTAATGGATGCTTGACAGAACCAATCCTTCTTGATTCCACGTTCAATCATTCCTTTAAACAGGGCGATAGCTCGTTCTTCATCCTCCTTGCCAAAACCAATAATATTGTCGTCCACGAAGAAAACCATCTTCTGAGGAATAGTCTGAAGTTCATCCAGAACTGCGTCCACTGGACGTTTGCGGTATCTGTGACCGTTGAAGACGGTGACTGAGCAAAATTCGCAGTTCATCGGACAACCCCGTGAAGTCTGAACAGAACCAAACATATAGCCTGAGTTAAAGAGGCCGCGACGAGGTTGAGGCATCTTTTGTAGGTCCAGCCAATCTCCTTTGTAGATTTCCTGCATTTTTCCTTTTTCAAAATCAGAGATCACATTTGCCCAAACGCTCTCTGCTTCACCGACGACTACGGCATCCACATACTGCAAAGCTTCGTCTGGACACATTGAAGCGTGAATCCCGCCTAAAACAGTCGGCATGCCCTTTTTTCTATAGAGGCTAGAAATCTCGTAAGCTCTGGTAACGTTCGCCGTGAACGCAGTTAGACCTACTAAGTCAGCTTCGCGAAACTCGAAAGGTGTGAAGTTCTCGTCAACGATCTCGACTTTCCAGTCATCAGGAGTTAATGCAGCAATTATTCCCAGTCCCAATGGTTGAAAACGAGAACTCGGATTCACTGTCAACCCCACTCGTCTAGGATTTACAGGGTTAATCAACAACAGCCTTTTCGCCATCTTTTTTCCCTTCCAGACCTCTCTATAAGTTTTAAATGAAGACTATATAAAATTTTGAAGTGCACAGTTTATTGTAGAAAACCTTTTATTGCATTTTTCTGCGTCTGTTTATCGAAGGTTGAATGAATGCCAAAACTCGTTGCTAAATGTGGCACAGATTGTGGTGCTTGTCCTTGGGGGCCTTACCCGCGGAAGAGCATGACTGCAGAGGAATTTGAGCGGCATAGGAATAATGCCAAGAGGATTCTTGGGTACATGCCGATTAAGACGCCATGCATGACATGCCAGATTCCAGACTCAAAAATCCCGAAAGGATCGAAGCTGCCTAACCGAAAATGCCTGATACGCCAATGCGTAGACAAGATTGGGGTGGCAAACTGTGCTTATTGTTCTCGATTTCCATGCGACACGGTGAAAGCAACGGCAGGCGTTTGGAACCGTAAGAGTATAGAGGAGAAGCTTGGTGCGCCGATTTCTGAGGAGGAGTACCATGCGTTTGTGGAGCCATTCGAGGGAATAAACCGTTTAGAAGCTATTCGTGCTTCGCTAAAACCGAAAGAGATCGTGGAACCTGCCAAAAGTCCAGCATCGGAGACACGAATTGTTGAATTCCCGAAGAACCTGCCCTTCTCCAAGGAAGAGACAGCATCATTCAAAACGGTTCATGGGTTGCTAGCTACCATCAAACGTTCTTCATTAGGGCTACGAGATACTGATACGTTTGCTCAACAGCATAGACTTGAAAACCGAAGGGCGCATGTTTTGAGGTTCTTATGGATACTTGGGCGTTATGGCAAACTCGAGAAAGAGAAGAGCGCGTGCCTCGTGGTTGACGCTGCAACCTATGAAGCTAACAGGGGCAGTGAGAAGACGCTTGCGATATGGTCTTTTGTGAAAGACACTGTTTTCAAGGTTTTGTCCGAATTCGGAGTTTGTTGCGAGCGTGCCGCGTTGAAAGGAGCGAAGGAGGAAGAATTGGTAACGGGTATGGGTTATCTGCGAAAGGGTTGCGTCATGAAAATGTCGTTTGAGAAAAAGATCGGCGGCACGACTGCTCTCGAGGCATTACAGACATACACACGAAAATTAGACGAAGAATACGGCAAAAAAGCATTTCAACACTTCTCAGACGCAGACATGCAAATCTTCGTTAGAAAATGATGCCTAAGAAAATGAAAACGTCGAAGCGAGGAGTGGATGGATTGATTTCAGAAGATATAGTAAGATGGTTGCTTGAACCAGAAAATCCTTCACTGAGATACAGAACCCTGCTAGAGTTGTTAGATAAGTCTCCAGATGACCCTGAAGCCATGGAATGCAAGAGACAAATTGCTGAATCTATTCCAGTAAGAGACTTGCTAAGTGAAATGCACCCTGATGGATATTGGCTTCAAAAACATTCGACAACAGGCAGAATGCTTGGTGAAGGAGTTGAGTATGGAGCTTTTGGAACAACCCACTATTGCCTATCATACTTGGCTGAGCTTGGCATGGACAGCACTAATGCCCAAGTAGCTAAAGCTGCAGAAAGATATCTGAATCTTCAGAAAGAAGACGGCGATTTCTATCATCACTTTTCGTGCCTGCTGGGTTTGAACATAAGAACTTTCACCATGCTAGGATACAAGGACGACTCACGAGTGAAAAAGAGCATAGACCTGTTGCTTAACACTGAAAGACCTGACGGCGGCTATCTCTGCGATATGCACGAAGGCAAGTACAAGACGAAACCTGTGAAAAGCTGCTTTCGAGGAAGCGTAAAGGCTCTGCTAGCTTTTTCGTATTTTCCGGAATATTGGAAGCACAATCGAATCAGGAAGCTCATTGACTACTTCTTACTTCGTGATGGAATATTTAAGAGGACTAATCTGAAAGAGTTTGTCAATAAGGATATGGAAAGGAACTCTTTTCCCATAATATGGAGAGCTAACGTATTTGAAATCCTGTTGGCTCTGAGCAAAATGGGTTACGGAAAAGACAGCAGGCTTCAAAGAGCTTGGGGCTTTCTAGACGCTAAAGCAGACAAAAATGGAAGATATGTCTTGGATTGGACTCCAGAACAATCTCCTTGGAAAGTTGGGAAAAGAAATCAGTCAAACAAGTGGGTAACATTCTACGCACACCTTGCCCACAAATTCAAATAGCGAAGCGTGCTATAGGAGCTCTTCGGAGAAGTTAAGTAGTCGTGCTGATGAAACACCTAAATCAAGCATTTTACCGGTAAACAAGTGTATAATTTTTATCCCACGCACACGTTTCCATACAACATCTTAAATTGAGTTACTTTCGTTGAAATAAGCTCAAAACAAACCTTAATTTCAGATGCGGGGGGTGGGATTTGCACTCCCCACAGCGTGGAGAAATCACCCGCAAACTCCCCTTTTTTATATTTATACTTTTAGCACTACAAGAAGTTATTACAACTTGCAAATGGTAGCTCGGGGTACGTGGCTTATCTCGTTTAAATTTCTCACTTCGAATTTCTGTAAGGTTCTAACCCATGTAAAAAACAAAGAGCAAAAGGTTATGAAATGAGAGCCTTAAAGGCGCTAATAGTTAAGTTCTACAATCTGCATTGTTTTTGAGACAACGCCACTGACATTTACGTTATCTTTTGTGTTTTCTAGTTTTAGTGTAACTGTAATAATCTTCTTCGCTTGTGAATATTTTCCATTTTTCGAATCCACCAATCTTGACTTTCCTCACAAAGCATTTCTTACCGGTCCTTAACTCCGCCGATCTTAAGAAGTGTATCGCTTCCTCCTCGGTTTTCATGGGATACGGCCAGTGCAACAAACATTGTTGCCTTCCACATTCAGGGCAGACGAATTTCTTATGACTGCAACTTGAGGAAAAATGTTTATTCCATCCGTAGCAGGTTTTGCATGGATTTTCTCTGGTGTATTTCCATTTCATTTGCATCACAATTTGCTCTTGTACTTGAAAACCATCTTGGATCCATCTCTGAAAGTTCTTGTGTATCCATCTATGTGCTTCTTGTTTCGCTCGTTTTCATCTTCGCTCAGATTTTTCCAGTCCAGATTTCTTCCGCAATATCTGTAAGTCCTTGTTTTGTCATCAACTTCGTACAAAGCCCTGTCAATTTTGAGTATTTTAGTCATATTCTGTAAGAGACAAATTTGTTTAAATATTTCCCCAAAGCCGCCGCCCGAGTAATATGTCGCCTAACGTTTTACGGATAAACCCTGCAAAAAGTTTTCAATTCCATTTATATTTATCATCTTATCTCCCTATTTGACAACCTCGTTTAATCTCCTAAATGCCCTTTCTTCTATTTGATAACACTCAATTATTTTCTGCTTCATTCCTTCTAATAAAGGCGTAGCATCTCTCTCCTGCAATTCATCCACTGCTTTTTTCATCAAATCATCGAGCTCAACATTAATTTTTCCCATTTTCTCCAAGCCACTTAACCCGTTCTCTTCAAATATCTGATTTTTATTAATTGACAATTCTCTTATTCTTTCAAGTACTAGCCATGAATCTGGAAGAGCTGCGGTTGCAATCTCATTCCATAGTCTTCCCGATTTTTGGAATATTGTGGCTATTTCATTTAGTTCGGGCTTATTAATTATAGAATCTGCTTCTTCAAGAAATTTTGCATACATAGGACGGAAGGCACTTCCTCCAGTACCGCTAATCTCGATATAAATGAAGGTATTATAAAGACAGTTAAAGAAACTCATACCTTTAGACTGTTCAGGCCATTTAGAAATAACATCTGCCCATTTCTTCATTCCTGAAAATCCAATATTTCTTATAGGTGGATTTAACATATTCTGACAACTGCTCTTAATGCTTTCTTTGATAGCTTTATCCAAATTACTAATTTTTGAAGGATATTTCCTGATTTTCAACATTTTATTTTTAGGAGTAAATGGAGCGTACTTTGAACTTCGGGCTTTCCTCAAATCCTCTATTGTAACATTTAATGGCTTTCTGCTACGGTCAGAAATGTAAACCTTATTATTAATTTCATCCATACCATAAACAACAATGGCATGGCCTCCAAAGTGAGCATCTTTAGGTAAAGCAAAATAAGGCAGATAAACCATATCCACAAACAGATTCACTGGCTCACCTTTCTTGAGTAGTTTTTTCAACTCATCATATGCTTTCTTTTCGCTGTTCGTCTGGATAATATCTGCATCTATACCAATTCGTTTGCAGACGTTCAAAGTGAACTCATCTACTTTCCCATTGCGACAACCAATAAATGGAGACGACATTTGCTTTGTATACCAATAAATAAAACCAATACCTCCACCAAGACCTAAAAGCATTTCTTCAGAAAGATGTAATCCACGGTATTCCAGAATATTTTTAAGAGCAGTGGTTTGGCAATGTTTTCCACCGAAGCAACTGAAATCTTGAATAATTATTATTTCTTGATTTTTAATGTCATTCACATTCCTAAATTACTTCTAAATTTTTCGTTTTCATTTTGGTTTTACATACCAACATTTTTCCCCTTTAAGAAATTCTTCAATTCCTTGTTTGTTGATTTTTCTCAAATTTTTTAGGTGAGCATCACCGTGACCTGGCTTTAAGAAATCCAGTTTTTCACAGGTTTCAAATTCCTTACATTCCCAGCAACCAGCAATATCTCTTTTCTGGCAACATTTTCTAATTTTACAAAAAGGTGGACCTCCGCCATCTTTACAGACCTTTCCGCAACGAAGTTTGACCATCTCACCTAAAACCTCATAGCATTGCTGATAGTTATTGAATGCCTTAAAGAACGAGATTTCGGATAATGCTTCTGCGGTCTTGTCAAATCTTACCTCCCTCAATTCTTTTCTGAGATCTCTTGATAAATCAGCAATCTTCCCTTTATGAATAGGACAATCTCCACAATAAAGCCCGCAATAAGCAATTAAATTGTTATTTTTCTCGCTCATATTTATTCGACCTCCTTTGTAACGGCGAACCCCGACGTATTCTTTATTTGTCTCTTTTTTGCAATCTTTCTTGAACTGCTTCACTTGTTAGCTCCCGAATTGCATCAGAAGCAATCCACTTTGCACTTCTTGAATCCATTTTTTGAATCTCTTTTGCCGTTTCAATTGCCTTCTTGTTCAGATTTAGATTCCGTTTCCCGATATTTCTTAACGCCCAATTGACTGCCTTTTTAACATAATTTCTATTATCATTAGCCTCCTGTTTTATTGCTGGCAGGAAAACCAAAAACTTTTTGTCTGACGATTCCTTATCATACCATGCTAGACATGCCATCAAGACAAGACCTGCACGTTTTTCAAATTCTTTTTCGCGTTTCGTCCATTCTATTGCCTTCTCCCATGCCATTGGTGTTTTACTAAATAGATTCATACAACACTGATCGCATACATCCCATGAGTCAAAATCCTTTATCCACACATCCATTTGTTTTTTTGTCACCTGATTTAGGTCGTCAATCATGCTCGCGAGTATGCGCGCTTCATGAATTTTTGAATCCCAAAGCTGTTGAGCAAGAGAGTGATCCTTTCCAATTTCCTTTGCCATCCTCCTTAGGTTCGGAATAGAAACTCCATAAGTATTCTCTGGATTAATACCAAACCGCGCCATGCCCACTACTGCCTTGGGATTAGATAATGCCCTGAGTTTTTTGAGGATGGCATCAA